>Ga0210377_10000111_pt1 | contig 72039 bp, 51 predicted proteins | sample PLM4_65_b1redo_FD_155480 | JGI IMG/M metagenome (GOLD analysis project Ga0210377, IMG submission 155480) | Groundwater sediment microbial communities from an aquifer in East River, Colorado, USA - PLM4_65_b1 redo | ecosystem: Environmental > Terrestrial > Soil > Riparian zone | place: USA: East...
AGAAGACCGGGCGTGTCAAGCGGTGGCGCGATGGCCGGATGGCCTTACGGTGGACCGCGTCGGCGTTGCTGTCGATTGAGAAACGCCTGCGTCGGATTATGGGCTACCAGCAATTGTGGATGTTGGACGCCGCGTTAAAGGACTTGAATGAGAAAGAAGATGTTGGCGTGAAGGAGAAAGTCGCTTAGAATCTCAGTTAGGGGTAGCCATCCTACCTTCAACTGAGATGGGGACAAGCTGAATACAAATAGGGAATGACGAAAGAGAGGTATTTATGAAGAAGCTATGTTTATTGGCTATGTTGTTCGGAATGTTGATCGCAGCGGGTTGTGCATCGGTAACAGTTACCAAAACGGCTAAAGGGTACTTTGCTGCTACTGACCCTGATGACGTTGAGATCTTAATGACGATTCCTAACCGTGAGTTTGTTGAACTCGCCACCGTTACCACCCAGCGCTGGAGCACAAAATCTACTGCGAAAATGCACAATTCTCTGAGGGCAAAGTGTGCGCCTCTGGGAGCCAATGCAGTAATTCTGCGAGACTCCGGCATTGACTATGAAGGGTACTTCTGGGCTAACGGAGTAGCCATCCGCTACAAGGAATAGAGCCGGTAGGGTGTGCAAAATTCGCCCTGGGCGTGGCAAGGCCACATTTTGCACACGCGCACCAAATGTTTTTGATAGACCTATGCCAAATCGCAGACGATGGCGAGCCGTCCGTACTTCCGTTGACGCTCCATACTGATGTTGGGATGAATTTTCGGGCCGCATCCCGCAATCGCGCAGGCGATCACGACGGCTAAGGAAACGGAAGGGATGAGTCTCATGACATACCTCCTTGTTAAAGCAAAACAGCATATCTTGTCTTGCACTCTACCTGGATTCCGTGCAGCTCGACCGAATTATACGGTCGGTTCAGTCCTGCGGCAAAGAAAATATCAAAAGACGGCCGTGGCGGCAACAGGCATGGATTCAGGCCGGCCTTGTTCTTATGAAAAATACGTAGTCACCACAATAGACATATCTCGCAGACACAGTAGTATGACGACATATTCGCGGAAGATGGGTCAACCACGGCAATTGTGTTTAAAGGGCTGTTTGCAGGGACGCTTACAGCCCTTTTAAGTTTCTGCCGGGCAGGCTCCCCGTTAAAGGTCTGCGACACTTCCCGAACGGCATTTTTTTGCATATCTTGAAAGCACGCCCCGCATGGATTATATTCTATGCCCAGAGCCACCACCTGTACGGCCTGTATGCCGTGATGCTGAAGGGCAGTTGGACAAACATGGTGGCTCAGCCGGTTGACAGAGGTCTGTTATGAGTGTGCGTAAACGTGTCTTTGAAATCGTGGAGATTGCCAGGCCCGGCGATCACTTGAGCAGAGCTTTCGATATTTTCATTATTACGCTGATTGCCTTGAATGTTGTCGCGTTGATTCTGGAATCGGTGCAGAGTATTCACGCCTTTTCCCCCCGGCTGTTCTACATCTTTGAGTGTGTCTCGGTCGTCATATTCACGATTGAGTACGTTGCCCGTGCCTGGTCCTGTGTGGAGAAGCCGCAGTACGCAAAGCCCGTAAGCGGACGGCTGCGGTTCCTGGTTACGCCATTAGCCGTGATTGACTTGCTTGCCGTTCTGCCGTTTTATCTGCCTTTCCTGGGGATCGACCTGCGCTTCCTGCGAATCCTGCGAATGATGCGTATGTTCCGTATTGCCAAGCTCGGACGATACTCGCAGTCCCTGCAAATACTCCAGCGGGTTGCAGCAGGGAAGAAGGAGCAATTAGTATGCACGCTGTTCATGCTTGTATTGCTTGTGATCGTTGCCGCTTCCATGCTGTATTACGCTGAAAACAGCGCGCAGCCGAAGAATTTTTCGAGCATCCCCGCCGCGATGTGGTGGGCTATTTGCACCTTAACAACGGTCGGATACGGCGACATCTTTCCGACCACCGGACTGGGAAAGGTTATGGCGTCCATCATTGCCGTGCTCGGAATCGGTGTGTTCGCCTTGCCCGCGGGTATTCTCGGAGCGGGTTTCGTCGAAGAGATGGGCCAGCGAGACCAGTCCGGCAGCTCCAATGCCGGCAATGCCGACCCGACGGGAATGCCGGCCCGGTGCCCTCATTGCGGAAAAGAAATAAACGGCGCTCGGAATGCTGGTTAGAGCAATGTTGTCCTCGGTTGCTCTTGCCCGCCTCGATGAATTTGACCAGATTGTACACCGTGCAGTTATATGGGACGGCCAGCTTGAACTTCTGGGCTAATTTGATGACGGCGCCGTTGAGGGCGTCGATTTCGGTCCGCTTTTGGGCGGCGATGTCCTGCAAGGTCGAGGATTTATGCTCGGCGGTGTCCCTGCGTGCAAGGATATCGAATCGGGCGCGAGATTTGAGCAGGCAGCTTGCCAGCCCGAGTCCTACTGCGCCGCCGCCATAGACTAACGCTCTCATGGTTCGATCTTGCAGTGTGCCCTGCACACGCTACCATCCGGCTCTGTTCAAACCTTTTCCGGCACAACGAAAGGCTGCCGGTAATTGCGCGCCAGATACATATTGGCCTCGTTGCTCAGCTCGCCGACAAATCGTTCTGCGTCAGAATCCATCGTCAACCAGGGTCCGAGAGTCATTGGTGTCTGTTGTAAATCGACGCCGTTGAGTGACAGGTGCTCGCAGAGTCGCTCGAACGCATCGGGCAACTCTTTGCCCGGCTGGAGCGTTTGCATGACCTCATCGCGGGCGGCCGTGCGCCCGAGCTGGTAGGAAATATTTCCCATGTGGCACAGGGCCGTCGAGAGATGTCCCTGGAGGATGTCGGCGTTGAGGTCGCTGACTTTCCGGCTGCGGACGGCCTTGATGAAATTCGCGTGGTGGCCTGCGCCTTCGGTGACTTTGAACTGTTTGAGCTTGTTGTCGTTGTAGTCGTAGGCCCAGCCGCCCGCGTAGTAGCCGCCTTCACATTCAATGACCGTGTCGGCCCGCGATTTTCGGTAGGTCAGGTCCATGGCCGAATCGCCCTTTTTTTGCGGCAAGTTGCGCATCTCAAAGATAATCGGGGCGGGCTCGTAGTCGAAGAAGGCCACCTGCGCGTTGGGCGTCTGCCGGTCGTCGTCCCAGAGGAATTTGCCGCCGAAGCTGATCACGCGCGGGGCCAGCGTCGAATAGCCCAGCGCCCAGCGGCACGCATCGATGAAATGAATGCCGTTATTGCCGAGGTCGCCGTTGCCGCAGAGCCACTGCCAGTGCCAGTCGTAGTGCAGGTTCTTTCGCATCAGCGGCATCAGCGAGGCCGGGCCGGTCCAGAGGTCGTAATTGATATTCTCGGGAACGGGCTGCGGGCCGTTGACTTTGCCGATGGGGCCGCGCGGGCTGAAATAGTAGCAGCGGGCGCGGAGTATCTTGCCGAGGTTTCCCTGCCGGATGTATTCGATGGCCTGCGCCAGCCCTTCGTCCGAACGGCGCTGTGTGCCGGCCTGCACGATCCGGTTGTATTTTCGCGCCGCCTCGACCATCTTGCGGCCTTCCCAGATAGCGTACGAGACCGGCTTTTCCACGTACACGTCCTTGCCGGCCTGGCACGCCCAGACGGTGACCAGCGAATGCCAGTGATTGGGCGTGGCGGTGACAATCGCGTCGATGTTCTTGTCTTCCAGCAGCTTGCGGACGTCAATATAGGTATCGACCTTCTGGTTGCGTTCTTTCAGTTTGACGACCTCGCGGTCGATGATGTTCCGATCCACGTCGCAGAGCGCTACGACCCGGACGCCGGGAATGTTGCTGAAGTATTTGATGTGGTTGCTCCCCTGGCTGTTAAAACCCACGACGGCCACTCGAATGTCGTCATTGGCGCCGAGTGCGCGGGAATAGGGCGCCATCGCTGCGATTGCGCCGCCTGCCAGAGTGCTTTTCAGAAATTTACGGCGTGTTATATGCTTCATGATTGTTCTCCATTTCTGTGGCTTTTAATCGACCATCCCAACGAACCACAAGACCGTAAGCTACCACATCCGGCTTTCACTGGCAATCATCCCTGCGGTTTTTCTCTAAATCACTATCACAAGTATATTGACTCTGGTATCATAAAGGCTGGTTTTTTCAGGAGAGAACTGAATGATTACACGCGTGGTGATATGTGCAAGTCTTGTGGTTGCCATATTAACGGCGCCGAACATGGGGATGGACATCGTCAAGAACAGCGACTCGCAAGCCGTTATTGTCGTCGAGAAAGCCTCGCAAAACATCGACCAGACTCGGCGCGGGAAATCACGTGCTGCAAGAGCAGACGGCTTCAGGTGCGACGACCAGACGGCGGCGAATGTGCTGGCCGACTGGATTGAGAAAATAACCGATGTGCGGCTGGAAATCGTCAATCAGCCGAGTGCTGATAAGTCCGCGATTTACGTTGGCGCTGCGGCAGAAAAAGCCGGCTTGGACCTGGGCGGCATAGTCAGCCCGACGAAGGAGGGACTGCGAATCGTCGGCGATGGAAAAAGCCGGATTCTGATCGCCGGACAGAATGAGACCTCGACGGTCAAAGCCGTCTGCCGGTTCCTGGAAGAGTTGGGGTGCCGATACTGCATGGATAATGAGCTGGGTGAAGTCTATCCGCGAAGTAAAACCGTCACCATCGGCAAGTTGAATATCACCGAGAAACCGGGCCTGACGATGCGAAAAATCTGGGGCTCGCAATGGACCGGCCAGAGTCTCTGGAAGGTCTGGAACGGCGCCGGAGGGCTGGAGATGGCGACGGGACACGCCTGGGCCCAGTACGTCGATGAGGGCCTGTTCGAGACACACCCGGAGTATTTCGCTTTGCGTGATGGCCAGCGGAGAAAAGGCGGGTGGTACTGCACGTCTAATCCGGAGCTTCGCAGGATATTTGCCGAAGGCGTGATCTCGAAGGGCGGCTCCAATCCGTCGGTTTCTCCTCCGGACGGCACCGGATACTGTCAGTGCGAAAGCTGCCGTGCGCAAGATGACCCTCGCAGCATTGAGCCGTCTTCGGGCAGCGTGAGTATGACAAACCGGTACGTGGATTTCCTCGATGAGGTTGCCCGTGCGATCGCCAAGGCTCATCCCGACTGGCTGCTGAGTTTCTACTGCTATGCGGACTATACCCAGCCGCCTACGCTGAATCGCAAGCTATCGCCGAACCTAGTGGCCTGGATCGCCCCGATACGGTACTCGCGGTTTCACCGAATCGGCAGTCCCAATTCTGCGACCACGACACAGCTTGCCGAGGTCATAGACGGCTGGGCTGTGGCGGCTGATCGCATTGCTTATCGTACGTATAACTATAATCTCGCCGAATGTTTGGTGCCGTTCTCGAAGCTCTCGGTCTGGAAGCACGACATCCCCTATCTGAAGAAGAAAGACTGCGTCGGCATCAATCTGGAATCCTTGTCGAACTGGGAGATTTACGGCCCGCACCTTTATCAGAGCATTCGTTTGGCCTACGATCCCGCCGCCGACAGCGACTCGATGATGGACGACTATTTCGCCAAGTTCTACGGCCGAGACGCCGGGCCGCTCATGAAGCAGTACTGGCTGAGCATCGACGATGCGTTTGCAAATATGAAATGCGAGTCCGGCAGCTTTTATGCACTGCCTCTGGTGTACGCGCCGCAGTTTTTGGAGAAGCTCGATGGCCTGATTCGGCGGGCTGGGAATGTTACGAAGAATGATAAAATCTGTGCAGCTCGCGTGGAGATGACAGCCCAGGGTTTTAGGAATGCCGCGCAGTACATCCAGATGTGCGATGCGATGAATAAAGGCGATTTCGCCGCGGCCAGGAAAACCTACGATGAACTGTATGCACGTAACGAGCTCGAAGAAAGCAAGGGTTACGGCAACTCCTATACACTCAGCTATCTCAAACGTTTTGTCGGAGCGCACATTCTGGCCGGAGCTGAGGCCACGGCGCCACCCAACAAGGTCTTACAGGTGCTGCCCGACCGGATGAAGCTGGCCTACGACCCGGCGGATGAGGGCGTGGCACAAGGCTACCACAAACCCGGCTTCGATGACTCGAAGTGGAAGCTGGTCGCCACGTACGGCAAGACGTTGAGCGCACAGGGATTGCCCGACACCAAGTCCATCATGTGGTATCGTACGTCAATAAATGCGCCCGCAGCTCAGGGGCGGCTCAGCCTGTTTTTCACCGAGGTAGATGGCCAGGCCGTGACCGTTTATATCAACGGCAACGAGGCGGCGTCACTGGACAAAGAAGCCCGCCGAAAGCCGTTTGAAGTCGATGTCACGGACGTGCTCAAGCCGGGGCCTAACGTCGTGGCAATCAAAGTCGATCACAGAAAGATTACTGAGCTTTGTCTGGGCGGCATTGTTCGGCCCATTCTGCTCATTGAAAAGACGCAGCCGTAGGGGCCTGATGGTAACTGGTGAATGGTAACTGGTAACTGGTGAATGGGTGACGGCAACCAATCACCAATCACCAATATCGAGTATGGAGATTCGAGCATGAATTGTGCGAAACGATATGCAAGCATTTGCTTTGCAGTTGTTCTTTCTGCCTGGACGCCTGAGAGATGTCTTTGTCGTGCCGATGAATACGTGGAGCTAATCTCGTCTTTCGAGACGGAAGCTGATGCGTTCATGTTCACGTATGACGCGAATGACAAAGGGTGGGCCAAGGTCTCAAGCGAGAGAGCATCTCATGGCAAGAACTCTCTCGAGGTTGGATTCATGATTACAGAGGCCCAGGCAGAGGGGAAAAGCAAGGGTCTTGGCGCCTTTCTGCAGAATATCATTCGCGGTATAGGCTTGTCCTCACGAAGCGACGACACAGGAAAAGTTGCTCTTCTGGGCAGAGCCATACCGTTCGATTGGACAGGTGCCGATGCGCTTGTCTTCGATGCGTACAATCCCGCTGATGCTCGATTGGAACTGAGCCTGAAAGTCAAATCCGGGATGTTCAATTGGGATCCTACTGCAAAGCTCTATCGCACCAAAGTCGCACTTGCCCCGGGAAAGTGGACGCCTGTGCGCCTATCCTCGAAAGCGATGGGTGCTAATCTCCATCCCGGCGGGATTATCGATATCCGCTTGATGATTCCCAAGAAAGGGATATTGTATATTGATAATGTCCGCTTTGAGGCTTCCGCAAAGCCAAATCCTGAAACCAAGTATGTGCGGCTTACCTGGACGGAGGATCCGAGAACGACTCAGACAATCACGTGGCAGTCCCGCGCTGAGACAGCCGTCGTGCGTTTCGGTCCCGAGGGTGAGCCTCTTTCCCAACAAATCAAGGCTGAGAGTACGCCGGTTTTCACGTGGGGTCACGGGGTCTTTCACGAAGCAATTTTGACTGGCTTGAAGCCTGATACGACCTACGAATACCAAATATGTTCGGGGGATGGTCCGTGGACGGAAAAAAAGAGTTTTCTCACCGCGCCGGCTTCCGACGAGGTCGTATTCACGTTCTTGGCCGGGTCCGACACGAAAAACGCGCACCAGGTCATGACCGACCTGTTCGGGATCTTCGAAAACGATGATCCCCGCTTCATGGTGTACGCCGGCGATGCACCCCATCACGGTGATCTGTCGCTGCATTGGGACCGTTGGTTCCGGGCGGTCGAGCTCTTCGCCGCCTGGAAGCCCATCATGCAATCCACCGGCAATCACGAGCTTGGCGACGCGAGGAGTCTGGTCAACTATCGGACCTACAACGCGCTTCCGACAAGCCCGGGCAACGAGATTTACTACAGCTTCGACTATGGCCCGGTGCATTTTGTGTGCCTGGACACGGAGTCCGGGCTTTATCCGGAACAAATCCCATGGGTCGAAAAAGATTTAGCCGCGACCAGGAAACCTTGGAAGGTTGCTTACTTTCATAGTCCGCCTTTTTCGTCCGGCACCGTACACAGATCTAAGGAGGAGCTGCGCAAAGTCATCGGGCCTATCTTTAGTAAATACCACGTCAACCTCGTTGTAAGTGGCCACGACCACCTGTACGAGCGTAGCAAGCCGATCAATCTCTTGATGTCCCCGAATGCACCGGTGAACTCTTATAGAGATGGGACCTGCTATGTAGTGTCCGCCGGCGCCGGCGCCGGGTTGTATGACGCTCAGGCCGGTAACTGGTGGACGGCGGTTCTCAAAACAAAAATCCACCACTTATGCAGAATTAAGGTAAACGGATCCAAATCCATGACGCTCGAGGCCGTTAGTCTGGATGGCGGTATTATAGATAGTGTCACTCTCGAAAACTGAATTGTCCGAGAGAGTATTGTGGGCAAGAGTTCCGAACTGACTTATCACTATTGGAGAAAAACTTGCGCAGAATCATGGTAATTGTTGAGCGTGCGTCCGGCTGGACCGGAATATTTGAAATTGCAGCCTTTCTTGTTTTCTCGATGGGCGGGCCTCTTGCTGTTGCCCAGAGCGCCGGACATGCAGTACCGACGGAGCATCCGCGGCTGTTAGGCTCACGCGAATACTTGCAGTCTTTGGCGGCGAGCCGGGCTGAAGCTTACCGGCGAGTTGTAAATGTGGCCCGCGAATCCGGCGGCGGAGACGATCATGCAAAGATGATGTCGATGGCGCTGGTCTGCGCGATCGAACAGGATCGGCAGGTTGGCGAGGCGGCCGTCCAGTTAGCGATGAAATATATCACCGGTCCGATCAGGGCCGGACACGTTACCTTCGCGCACGATTTGGCCCGATGTGCGATTGTTTACGATTTGTGCTATGACTGCTGGACGCAGGAGCAGCGTGCGAAGTTCCACGAGTATATGAATAAAACGGTTGACGCAAACGTTCGCTCCGAGACCCACGTGTTTCATAACGGATGGTACGGCTACAAGCAGTGGGGCATCGGCCTGGCCTGCTACGCCGCCTATTACGAGAACGACCGCGCGCCGGCGATTCTCCGGACCCTGGAAGATGACTGGCGCACGCGGGCCGCTCCGGCTCTGGAGCTGGCGGGCGACGGAGGCGGCTGGGCCGAGGGCTATTACGTGAATTACTGGCTCTATGAGTGGCTGTTCTTCTGCGAGGCGGCCCGTCGCTGCGAGGGTATCGACTATTACGCCCAGGCGCCGAAGTTCTTCGAGAACCGCGCTGTGGCCTCCATGTTTGAGACCTATCCGGGTATAAGCACGTACAACTCTCGAAGATCGATCCCGATGGGCGACGGAGGCGGTCGTGTATTCGGCGGCGACCGTGACAAGGTCCTCTCTGCCAGGCGTATTCTCGTAAACCACTTTCGCCGGGACCTGGCCCACGAGGTGGTGCACACGTTTAACGAGCAAACGCCGCGATCGAGCGTCGGGGCTTATGCCTATAAAGATTTTCTCTGGCGCGATACGACTGTCGAGAAGGGCGACCTGGCAAGTTTCAAGCTGTCCCACGTCAGTCCCGGCCCCGGTTACGTCTATGCGCGCAGCTCCTGGGACAACGACGCGACGTATTTCTTCTTTAAGTGCGGCGACCGGTTCACCGCCCACCAGCATCTGGACGTCGGACATTTTCTTATTTACAAGTATGAAGAATTAGCCGGCGACGGCGGGCATTATGATTCATTCGGCTCCAGCCACGACGTCAATTACCATCTGCGAACCATTGCCCACAGCACTATGTTGCTTTACGACCCGTCCGAGAAATGGCCCGGCATTCGCGCCGGAACCGTCACCGGCAACGATGGGGGCCAGGCCCATAATTGGCCGCACCACAACGGCGCCGTCACTGACCCGGCCGAATGGCACAAAGGCCGCGATCTATATAACATCGCAGATATCGTGGCGTTCGAGGACCAGGGGGCGTACATGTACGTCGCCGGCGACTGCACGCGAGCCTACTCCGCCGACAAAATGGGCTGTTTCACGCGCCAGATTGTTTTTCTGCGGCCCAACACGTTCGTTATCTTCGACCGCGTACAATCCAAGAATGCAGCCTTCAAGAAAACTTGGCTGCTGCAGGCGATGAAGGTTCCCAGCCGCACGGATAAGCATTTGGTCATCACCAACGGCAAGGGCCGCCTGTTTGTCCAGACGCTGCTGCCGGAGAATCCGGCCGTCCGGCTCGTATCCGGCTCAGAACTCTACAGCTATGGCGGTCGGGACTATCCTGCCGGGCACAATACCGGGCCGGCGCCTGAATGCCGGATCGAGGTCTCGCCTTCGCAGCCAAGCTCCTGGGATTATTTCCTGCATGTTCTGACTGCCGCCGGCAGCGATACCGATTCTGTGGATGAAGCGAGGGCGAACGTCGCAAATGAAGAAGTCGAAGTGTCCGTCGGCAAGGCAAAAATCAAATTCGGCATGGCGCAAATCGGATGCCGCATCGACTGAGCCATCCCCAGAGCCTTCGACGGGTGGCATCCTCAAGCGCAGCTTGGGGATGGCTTTTCCCATGTAGGCCATGCCCAAAGGCTTCGCCTTTGAGCCTGCCACCCGCTGAAAATCGAAAATCGTCAATCGCAAATCGAAAATCCAGCTTAAATCTCCGTCCACTTTCCGGGATTGGGGACCGGGTAGCAGCCTTTGGCATCGGCTTGCACGGGCGCCGGGCTGTCTGCCGTCAGATCGGCTGCGTTCGAGCAGAACTTGAAATTGGAAGCCATCATTTCATCCCACGTGATGACCTTGCCGGAGTGGATCGCAGCGCGTCCCATGATCGAGGTCAGATTGGTAAACGCCGCCCGCTGGGCCTCGTTATGCGGCTTGTCTTTGCGGATGGCGTCGAGCAGCACGTCCCACTCGACCTGGTATGGGCTTGCCTTTTCCTTCTCCGGCTGCCACGTGATGTTGTCTTTGATCGTCTGCTGATCTTCATACATCTGCACGGTCGGGGCATGGACGTTGTCCGAGAACTGCGCCGCACATTTGGTCCCGTGCACGAACGTGGCGAATTCGTTATGGCAGTTCTGCCATGACCGGCTGTTGACCATCGCCTTGGTGCCGTCGGGGAAGGTGTACTCGATCGCGTAGGTGTGCAGGTTCTGGCTGCAATCCGCGTCGTTCGGCTCGCGTCCGCCCATGCCTTCCGCCGAGACCGGCCAGGCGTCCTTGATCCAACAACATTCGTCCACCTGGTGAATCATCATCTCGATGAACCACGCCGAAGAGGTCCACAGGAAGAAGTACGGCCGGCGAATCTGCCAGAGCAGCTCGCTCTCGCCGCCCGGGAACGGCCCCATCCGGGCGCCGCCGTCCATGCGGTAGGCGCGGATCAGTTGGATTTGCCCCATCGCGCCGTCGCGTATCTTCTGGATCAGGGCCTGCCGCGAGGATGAATGCCGGCACATAAGCCCGCATCCGATTTTGAGGTTTTTCTTTGTCGCCATTTCAGCCAGGCGGAGGATGTGCTGTGTGCCGCCTGGGTCGGGCGCGAACGACTTTTCCATGAAGACGTTGACGCCTTTTTCTATGGCATATTGGACGTGTGTCGCCCGGAAGGCCGAATGGGTGGCTTGGATCATCACGTCGCCCGGACGCAGGCAGTCGATAGCCTTGCGATAAGCGTCAAAGCCGAGGAAACGGCGGTCCGGAGGCACGTCAATTTGGTCGCGGAACTGTTCGCTGAGAGCTTTGTGTGAGCGGCTCAGCTTGTCCTCGAAGACGTCAGCCATGGCCACGAGCTTTGTCGGTCCGGTCGTCGAGGAAAGGGCGTCGCCGGCCGCACCGCTGCCGCGGCCGCCGCATCCGACCAGCGCCAGCCGGATCGTGCTATCCTCAGCGGCGTAAATCCGGGGCAGGGCGATGCCGGACAGAACCGAACCGGCGACCACTTTACCGCCGTCTGCCAGAAACCGCCGGCGGGAAGCCCTGTTGGGTTCCGTTTGTGACGCCGTCAACGTGCTGTGCTTGTGCTGCTGTTTCATGATTGCTCCTTCACGCCTTGAGCGCCTTGTTCATTCTCTCGATGGTGTCATCAACCTGCTCCTGGCTTAACATACCTACCGTGATGGCGTCCACCAGATTGTTCTGGAGCACGTACTTCAGCGACGCGTCTTTTTCGTCGGGTGTCACCAACTTGCCGCCTCCAAAGATTTTCATGCCGAGTACGACTTTGCCGTTCGCCCGGGCCTGCTTGATTACCGACGTCACTTCTTCCACGGAGGCGTCCATGGCCGCTTCTTTGCCTCTGTTATTGATGCGAGCCAGGACGACGTCCACCCAGGGGTGGGTTGCCGCCGCCTTCAGGGCGCCGAAGTCGTGACAAGAGACGCCGACGGCACGGACCGCTCCCTTCTGTTTCATCTCGGACAGCTCGTCGCGGATCCGTTCGTATGTCTTCGGCCAATCGGCGTCCGTCATACAGTGTATCAGACAGATGTCAATGACGTCCGAGTTCATCTCCTTGCAAAAGCGATTCACTTCTTCTTTTGCCCCGCCCGAAGGGGATACCCAATAATCTTTCCGGGGCCAGAGTTTGCTCAGGAGGATGTATCGGTCGCGCGCCACGCCCGCAAGAGCGTGCCGGACGTAGGGATGTGAGCCATAGAGGTCGGCCATGTCGATGAAGCGGATTCCTCGCTCCAGACTATGGTGAATCAGCTCATCGAAGGCCTTCTCGCCCAGACGAGTGTGGGCCGAGGAGCGTCCGGACCCATTGAACCCCGTGCCCTGGGCAAGTCGAGTCGCTTTGATGCCGGTGCGGCCTAATGTCACAATGTCAGTGGCCCGGCGCTCGCTCGCGGCCGTGGTCGCGTCGGCTCCCCGTAACCACGTGGGCGAGGCGACGGTTACACCTGCGCCGGCGAGAGCACCGGCCATGAACTGCCTGCGGCTGAGGCCTGAATTTATGTTTTTCGATTGGGTAGTGCGATCATACATGGGAATTACTCCTTCCAGGACTTGTACCTCGAATCAATGGTCTTAATCTATTTCTAACGACGCACAATTATACTCCCGGCCGAGGTGTTCTTCAACCATAAATATGAGTGCTGAGGCGATCCGGGTGCATGTTATCTTTGTAGGTAAAGAACAGAAAGAGCCATCCCCATCCCGATAAGGACAATCGGGATGAGGCTGCCACCCAATCAGGATTGGCGGAAAACGGGTGGCAGCCTCAAAGCCGCAGGCTTTGGGGATGGTTGTACCTACAATCATGACATGCACCCAGGCGATCCAGCCGACCTGATTCTGTCGTGTTTTGTCCATCGTTCAGGCTTGTAACAATCCGCCTAAGACCTTATAATCACTGCCCCCGCGTCTTCTTGGCGAAGACAAGAGCGGGGGCGGCCCGCATAGGTGAGGCGAAATGCCGGAAGGCCGGCTCACGGCATTGAGATTACGGGAGGTTTTGGAAAATATGACGGAAAAAGACAAGGTATCCGAGCTAAGTAAGCTTCTTGAGGACGTTGAAAAACACGTTTTGCGCTGCGATGTGCTTGATCCATGGGGGGGCCTCGAAGTGCGAGAGGCGTTCCTTCAGGCGTGTCTGGGCGGTACGGCTCTGATCGCCCGGCTGGCTCAGACGGACCCGGATGTCGTCGGGAAATTCAAGCGGCTGAAGGCTTTGCCGCAGCTTGACGCCGAGGATCCGTCGGCGCTCGAATCTCCTACAACGGCGACAAACCGCAGGCGAGCGGCACGAATCTGGGGACAGGCGATTGAGTTGACGGCGGAATTGAAGGGTGCGGCCGAATTCTGTGCTTCGCTGGCCGGTGAAGTAAAAGGATGGGAGAAAAAGCAGGATAAAAGGATTGAATTCAGACAGGCCAGTCAGAAGCTGGCCGGCTTTCTGCTTTACGATTTGCTGGATGTTCTGGCTGAATACGAGCCGGATGAGTATGCGCCCCTTCGCTTACAGGTCATAAGCTCGTATTTGAAGGAATTGCGTGTGGAGTTTCTCTGGGACGGCCATGTTCGCGGCCCCTGCCGGACGGACAGCATCCCCGGTCAATGCGAATTCGAAAATCTGCCGGATAACCTTAAGGGCGAGCTCGCCGTTGTGTACGGAGGCGCGCAGCACGAACTGACGTTCTCCTGTCCGGCTGCAGGCGAATTCGAGTGCCAGGTAAACAATATCGGCCTGGAGAACTACAGGGCACTCCTGGATAGTATCTGGAACCGCACGACCGGCAAATTGCATTCTCATCCCAGGGACGGTTCGGCCGTCTGGGCGTTCACGGAGAACGAGTGCATTCAGAACCTCGAAGCCTACGCGTCCCTGATTACCGACCTGCTCAAGCCGCTGTCGCCTCGCTCGGAGTACAGCGACTGCGCCAGAGCGATCAGGGCGCTGCTGCGAAAAGGTAGAGGGTGCTGGGCCAAAATGACCCACATCGAATGGTCCTATCTTGGTGAGCTTGACCAGCTCATTGCCGAGCTTGACGGCCGACCCAAGCCGTATCGGAGTGTCTAAAGTGACAGCTTCGCTGTCACTTTAGCTCACTTCCGTTTTCGCGTTTCTTTGTCGGTAGCATTCTTCCATGATCGCCTCCGTCCGCGTGGCCCCGAATCTTGTGCAGCCGATCTTCCTGACCTTCAGTGCCATCTCCAGATCGCGGATGCCGCCGGCCGCCTTGAGCTGCACCTTCTCAGACACGTTCTCCCGCATAAGCCGTAAGTCTTCCATCGTAGCGCCGCCGGCCGCGAAGCCCGTCGAGGTCTTGACGAAATCGGCCCCCGCTTCTTCGCAGAGCCGGCAGGCGGTCTTCTTCTGCTCATCGGTCAGGTAGTAATTCTCAAGAATGACTTTGACCAGCACATGATGCCGGTGCGCCGTCCTGGCAACAGCCCGGATGTCGTTCTTGACGTACTCGTAGTCACCGCTCAAAAGCCTGCCGATGTTAATGACCATGTCCAGCTCGGCTGCCCCATCCTTGATCGCCTGTTTGGCTTCGAAGACCTTTGTTTCAGTTGCATTATAGCCGTGAGGAAAGCCCACAACTGTGGTCGTTTTGACGTTCGACCCGTCCAGAAGCTCTTTGACCAGGGTGACATCGGATGGGCTGCAGCAGACGGTCGCCACCTTGTATTTGCGCGCAATTTCACAGCCCTTTCGGATATCTTCTCTGGTTAGCTCCGGGCGCAGAAGCGAGTGATCGATCATCCGGGCTATCTGGTCACAATTGTAGTCCATAGTCACCTCCATATTTCACACGGCTTTCCTCCGAACATTCCAGTGTCTCTGACGTACCGAACTGTAAAATCAAAGCTGTGCTTTGTAAAGAGAGAAAAAAAGAAAGCCCCTGCCTTTTCGGGAGCAAGCGGTGAAGGAAGCAGGGGCTCGAAGCATGGAGGATGCTATGATGACCGCACACTACGAGATCCACATAACTTTCTTCACCAATGATAAGAATCACACCAAAATGGTCAACCTCGTAAAATTACCTGTTCTAACTCGAAAAACTAACAGGTCGATCCGTCATGCGTCAGGCCGATCCATCTGCTCCTTCACACATCTGCGCATTGACGCACTTATGGCAGGTCGATGGTCAAATCTACCGGCAGGCCTTTGTCCGGAGCGATCAGGAAGTTACGGACAACGTAAGACAATTTTGCCTGTTTTGCGTTCTGATCGATGCCCGTCCTCAATACCGTCGTTGCGTTTGCAGGCAGAGTCAGCTTCTCAGGCCCTTGCGTCCCTGCTCTTTCCAGGTTAATAGTCGCGGTTGAAGCGTTTTCAATTGTCACCCATATCGTTCCCTTTGTTCGGTGGTGGGGCTTGCCGATATGGATGGATTCATTGAAGAGAGCCTCAAGATACTTCCTTTTGCCGATCAACTGGTCCTCGAACCAGACCGCGGTCCTTCCTTCCACCAGGGCCTCTTTTATCGCGTCGGCGCTTCGCTCCCTGGCAAAGACCAGAGTCATCGTTCTGTGATTCTCAGCCGTGGTTTCGGATGTGAGGGCGGGCTGGTGGATGTCGGAGTTGCCCATCATGGTCAAATTCTTTTCGATGGCCCATTGATGCGCTTCGGGATAGTACGAGTCGCCGTTTGCGACCTCGATTCCGTGCATCAGCTTGTTGTCGTACAATTGCGTGTGGATGTCGAACCACCCCTTGTGCTCGGGCTTCCAGCCGGGATGGTTCCAGAAAATAAAGCCCTTCTGTGCAGCCGCTGCCTTGGTGGCGCCGATTAAATCTTCCGTGTTCAATGGGTCTATGTCCTGAAGAAATATCACATTAAAATGCCCCGGCGGCGTGTCCCGTGTGATTTCGGCGGCCTTTATCAGCAGGATGTTCTTCTCCTTTGCTCCGGGCAGGGCAATTTCATAAGAACGGCCGAAGTTAGTCGGAACGTCCTGCTTGTGGGGTTGATACTCAATGTGATCCGTGATGGCAATGGCGTCCAGCCCTTCTCTCCAGGCCTCATCCACGCGCACGGTGGGCCACACCGTGCCATCGGAGAAAACGGTGTGCATGTGAAAATCACACTTGAGTGTCTTATAACCCAGAATGTCCGGGAAACTGATCTCGTGCCTGACCTGCCCCGCGGCAAATGCGGTCAATAACAACTGAACAAAAACGACGAACAACGCGGCTTTCAGGCTGATTTTCATTTGCAGACCCCTTTCTTTAACGGAGGTTTGGATGCCGTCCCCGGCACATCGCCAGAGCTCTCAGAGGGCCTACAATAACAGCGATTCGGTCAAATGTCCAGACTCTCGATTCTCGTCAAGCCCATCCTGAGCTGGGTCGAAGGATATCTGGTATCGAGAATCGAGCATCTGGGTTGTTTCTGTGGATTTGCAGGGTTTATGCTATCGCGGCTTCGAGGGTCTGTTCTGCTTCGGCTTGGCTGGTATTCTGCTCGCCCGGCCTGAAGGGCAGCGACTCAGCGAACTGGACGGCGACTCGACGCAGGGAACTGTGAACGTTGTCAACGCGCACAACACGGCCCGAACGGGTGAAGTTGGCCATATCGAAGGAATTATCGGAGCCATAACGAGGGACGCTGAAGCGGGTGGTTATATGCTGGCCGAGATAGGGGCAACTCTCGTGGGCATAACATGTAAATGCAGCCGCCTGGCTGGAAACATCAACCATTTGCCCTTGCGACAGCGATCTGTTGACGTCCTCGGCGAACCAAATGGGCCAATAATAGCGTAGTCTTTGCTCTCTTCTGCGATCGTTGTGCTCGTCCATTGTGAAGTCTCCAATATCTCTTACTGTTGTTCGCAAATCGACAGATTTATGGGCCGGCTTTACAAACGAGCACCGGAAAAATCCCAGCTTTCCGGCTTGATAGGGGTAGTCATTGTGTTTCTTGTGTCCCAGAGCGGTGAAACGGCTTGAAACTTTTTTGCAATTTTTATTTTTCCGGTGAAGATATTCCTATAACTGCATGCCGTGACTCACAGCAAGTTTCACGAAGTGCCGCCGGGTGTGACTAAGACTCCGCTTCTCTTTTAGCGCTCATTAGAGCAATTGTACGGCGCGGTTGGCCATGTTCACGAGGTTCTTGTGTGCTTCATCGAAGGCGTCCGCGTTGACCTTGTCCATGGCGTAAGGCGCGAGATATTCGATGAGTTCGATGCGGTACTTAATTACCGGCAGATCATCTAATAAGGTGGGATTTCGCGGGTCTGACAACCCATCCTCGTTCAAATCTTCAATCAGGTTCTGGCGTGCATTCGCCGAGAGGCTCGGATCGTTGATAGCCAGGTGGGGCAAGCTCGCCACGCGAACGGCGGGCTTGCCCCACTGTTCTCATTCCCCGAAATATTCGGCGTCAAGGAAGGTTGGTGATTTGTTTAAAATCATCCGTTGGGCCGTGGAATCCTTCCTTTGAGGCATCCGCCTTACAACCTGTCCGCTAATGTCCGTAGTCTGAGAAAGACCTGCCTATACCTTCATCTCCAGCGGTCCCCAGCCCTTGCGCGGCTCGCGCCAGGCCAGGTCGTTGATCTTCGGGTCGCTGACGATCTTGCCGGCTTCGTTGAGCTCGAGCTTCTTGCCAGCGCGGGCGCAGAGGTTACCGAGCTGGATGTTGGCGGCCATGGGGCCGGAGTAGCTGTAATTGGACTGGCTGAACTCCCGCGGCTTCTCGCCCTTGCAGGCCATGATGAATTCCTCGTGATGGCCGGGGGAGCGTTCGAGCAGTTGTGCGGGGCTGCCGAACTCTTTGTTCCGCGCCTCCGGGATCAGTCGCGAGCTGTCCCAGTAGTCGCCATTGACCAGCATCTTTCCCTTGGTGCCGACGACCAGGTTTCCGGTTCTGGGCAGTTTGCGTCCATCGACCGTGAGTTCCTCGGGGTTCTCCGGCATGAAAGGCGTTCCGTCCTCTTTCTTGCCCTCGTACCAGTAGGTGGTGAATCCGGGCTGGCCGTCCTTTGCGCGGTAGGTGCTCTTGATCACCATGCCGGCGGGGAACTGGTCCTTGACGGGCCCGGTCATGATGACCGGCTCGGCGGTGGCCGCGTAGCCCGGACTCATGATCGCATAGATGCCGTCGGTTGTGTGACAGGCCATATCGCCCAGTGCGCCGGAGCCGAAATCGACGACGCCGCGCCAGTTGAAGGGATGATAGGGACCGCGCCCTTTCTTGTCACCCTCAGGCGGACCGGCGTAAGGCCGCATCGCCGCCGCACCGATCCATGCGTCCCAGTCGAGGGTTTCGGGAACCGGACTGGTGTACGTCGGACGGTCGCCGCCCTGGGGCCAGACGGGGCGATTCGTCCAGGTGTGAAACTCCACAACGTCACCGACTGCACCGGCCTTGATGTATTCGTAGGCGGTTCTCCATCCATTTCCGGCATGGCCCTGGTTGCCCTGCTGGGTGACGACCTTGGGATTCTTGGCGTAGGCTGCCGCCAGCAGTTGCGCCTCGCGAACCGACCAGGTCAGCGGCTTCTCGGTGTAGCAGTGAATACCCATGGAAACGGCGGTCATCGAGGGGGCGAAATGGCTGTGATCCGGCACCGCCACGAAGACCACATCGATTTGCTTGCCATGCTTCTCGAAGACTTTCCGCCAATCGGTATATCCGGGCACGTTCTCCCATCCCGCCTTGCCCTGGACGCCGTCCCATCGGGTTTTATCGACCTCGGCGAAAGCGACACACTGCAGGCCGGCCTTACTGCAGAAGCCCGTATGGCTCCCCGCCTGTCCGCCCGCACCGATGAATCCAACCTGGAGTTTTTCGTTGAGTCCCTGGGCCCGGATGAGGCTCGGGAAACCGACAGCGTATGCGGCCCCAACGGCAGCGGTGCATTTGATAAACTGACGACGTGTAACGTTCGACATGATCTTGGCTCCTTAACTTCTGGTTAGTAAAGATAACCGATTTCGTAAATCATACAGGGCTCCGGCCCATCTATTTAAGCCATTCTACCGGTAAGTGCCAAACCAGTCAAGGTTTCTCATTTGCCGAAATAGTCGGCGGCAAGGCTGGTGATTTGCTTGAGATCATCCGCTGTGCCCTGTAATCCCTCCCTGACGCATTTGTGATACTCAGACGGAAAGAGCTTTCACCGGGATCTTACCGCTGGGCCAGGCGGTTGGCCATGTTCACCAGGTCCTTGTGTGCTTCGTCGAAGGCGTCCGCGTTGGCCTTGTCCATGGCGTAAGGCCTGAGTCCCTCAACGAGCTCGATGCGGTACTTGATAACCGGCAGGTCGTCTCTGGTGAGATTTCGGTATGACAAACCATCCTCGTTCAAATCTTCAATCAGGTTCTTGCGTGCGTTGGCCGAGAGGCTCGGATCGTTGATGGTCTGGATCCAGACCTCGTCGGCTTCAGGATTGTGGCCGATCAAAGCCAGAGCGGCGCGTCCGCGCTGTTCCTTGACCACCGGGTCGTCGAAGCGAGAATCCTCCTCGGTTGAGGCTTCCGCCATCTCCCCTTGATCTGCGGTATTACTCTGACCGTCTGACGTCGGCGGGCTGGCGGCTTCAGACGCGGGCGGCTCCGGCTCGGCAGAAACCTCTTCAACGGGGAGTTGCTCCGGGGTATTTTGAATGTCCGGCTCTTTCGGTGCCGATATATCGGCCGGCTGAACTGCTTTCGGCGCCTGTGTTAGGTGCTTTTCCCAAGACCTGAAACGAAACTCCCTGATAGCCAGACCGACGCCGAACGCTGCCAGAAGCACAAGCACTGCACCAGCCAGTTTTTTGATTGATATTGGCTTTTGTACGGTATTTGACGGGGATTTCCCATTTAATTTCATAATCGGTGCTCCTGCACGCCACACTGTCCATTATACCACAATATCCTGGTTCCGTGAAGTTCAAGCTTGAGTCTGCGATCAAAATTATAATATTTAGCATACCACGTATGTTATCGACATGATTATGGTGGGGCAAGTCCGCCGTTCGTGTGGCGGGCAAGCCCCACCCGCACCGGCGAGGAGCTCAAATTATGAATAAGCAACATTGAGGAAGCGACAGAAGACAGACGTAAAGATGCGGGCTTTACGAGCGAGCGCCGGGAAAATCGCCGCTTTCCGGCTTGATAGGGGTAGTCGCTGCGTTTCTTGGGCGTCACAGCGGCAAAAGGGCTTGAAACTTTTTTGTGGTTTTTTTTCTTTCCCCCAGAGATACTCCTATAATCAAGTCTTGTACCGTCGATCCGGTCCGGCGAGCAGCCGCCGGCATTTTTTCGCGACACATTTTGGAGCCGACGCGCAAACTATATTATGAAGACTGGGCCGTCGATGGTTTCGGCTCTCGATTGGGGTCGTAAATGGACAACAACACAGAGCGAGGAATAGCAAAGGGCCTACAGGAAGGCAGCCGCCGGGCTTGGCTTCAACTGTACGAGGCGTACGCCGAAGCCCTCTGGCGGAACGTCTCCCGCCTCGTGGGTTCCGACTTGCCGGCAGTCGCCGACATCGTGCAGGAGACTTTTCTGGCTGCCGCCCGCTCGGCGAGGCATTTCAAGTCTCATCGCGGCTCGCTCTGGGTGTGGCTCTGGACAATCGCCAGGCGTCAGGTGGCTCTTTACTATCGCAGGCAGAAGCGAAATAGGGTGCTGAACCGGGCTCAGGAGTGGTGGGCCGGCCTGGACGGCGAGAAGTCCGACTGGATCGACACCAGGGCGGATATGCCGCCGGATATTCTCGAATCGCAGGAGTTGGCGGCTTTGGTGAGACGCGCCTTGAGCAAGTTGCCGTCCGAGTACCAGACACTGCTGTTAGCCAAATACGTCGATGGCGAGCTGGGCAGCCGGATCGCCGAGCTTATGGGTTGCTCGGAAACGGCGGTGCGGTCAAAGCTGGCTCGAGCGAGAAAGGCTTTTCACAAGACTTTCAAAAAGGTAACCGGCTCCAAATCCGGTGTATGGGAGGTGTTGCTATGAAGACGCCGAATGAGAAAGAAACAGACAAACGAATATCGTCATTGCTGTCCGCTGTCGAGCGGCAAGCTGCCGGTCCGGACAAGCAATTCCTGGATGAGCTGCAGGCCAAGTCAGCGACTGAATTCCTGCGTTATTCGGCGAAAGGCGCTGAGCCGTCCGAAGGAGCCATTTCAATCTGGAGAGTAATCATGCAAAACAGAATAACGAAACTTGCCGCGGCGGTGATGATAGCCGGCGTGCTGGTCTTGTACCTTTTTTTTGGAAACGGCCAGGGGCGGCTCTATGCACAGGTGATGGAGGCACTCGAACAGGCCGGAACTATCCATGCTGTTGGATACTCTTTTGAAGACGGCCAAAAGAAAAAGGCCTACGAATTGTGGTATCAGCGAGACCTCGGGTTGCGCACGGAAGAGATCCGTCGCGGCAAGACCCATGCCAGACTGGACGACGGCCGGCATGAATGGGAGTACCTGGAAGGCAACAACTTTGCCGTTCAAACGCAGAACCGTCAAGGGCACGTACGATTGCCCGGCGAGCTCACGGAGCCAGGCCGATATCTGAAGGATTGCGTTCGAGAGCCTGACGGCGATATCGAGATTGATGCTTTGCCCAGCAGGCTTTATATCAATACGCGCCCCGCAAACGACATAAGCCCGGCCATCAAGTCCATGATGTGGATCGACGAGCAGATGCGGTTCCGGCGATATGAAGAACAGCAATTGCTCGGCGGCCTCTGGCGGACAATCGAATTGGCGACCATTTCTTACGACAGGCCAATGGCCCCCGAACTGTTCGCAGCCGATTTTGGCCCAGGCGTCAAGGTCATCAAGCCCGAGGACGTGACCGTGAATTTGTTCCCGCTTGAAGGCGCCATCGCGGCAAAGGAGGTGACGGGCCTGGTCTTTGCCGTGCATGAGCTGAAGCGACACGGTGCCTACGTTTTTACAACCTGTTCCATTCGTCCCGCCGATAGCATCCGAGACGAGCTTCGCAATTACAAGCATTCGGGGGATCAGCGAGATTCCGAGCACTATGGCGACATCTATCTGACAAGCTGGTGGCAGCGAAAGGAGAACGGAGACCTCGAAGAGCGTCCTTATGCGCACACAATGCTTGCCTACTATCAGGTTGGTGAGGTCCTGATTCGGTGTTTTGCCTCGCTGCCGAAAGCACAGTGGTCCGGCGTGAACGATGAGTTTGAGTTATCTGTGGGCATTACACCCTTCGATGCACTCCGCGAGTTTCTGGCGCAGAAGGGCCAGCCAAGCCGCACGGAAGTTTTCAGGCCGCTGTTTGTCCTGCCTCTGCCGGTCGAAGATACGCCGATAGACGAGATCGCCGCAAGCCTGTACGAAGTGGCGAAGCTCATGGCCCCGCTCAAACCGATTCGATTGGAGCCGAAGCCCTCCAGCATTTCCATAGAGGAATTCACTGCGGACGTAGGGAAGAAACTGGTTGGACTTCGCCCGATGGAGGAGTTGTGGCAATCCGTCGGTTCGCAAGTAGTTGTGAAGCTTGTGGATGAAGAGGGCCGGGCCGTCGCTGGAGCCAGGGTCGGCACTGACGTCAGAAGCCGTGACGGCCAGCTTTCTTGGTACTACCAAAACGAACGAATGGATTGCGCCGTCTCAGACGCTGATGGGAAAGTCGTACTGCAGGGACAGCAAATGTTTTCTCCCGGCGATTCCCGCCAGAATTCCTGTATGCTCTTTGCCGTGCAGGAGCAGGAGCGATTGGCCGGCTTGGCGCCGATGACCGACCTGGATTTTGGACAAACGATACAGTTGACAATGCAGCCGGCCTGCCGGGTTTATGGGCGATTCATCTGCCTGGAATTGAGTGGCAGGGCGGATACGCTGAACTGCTCAGTCAACACTTATCTGAGTTACGTCGGGGACAAAATCGTGTACCGCGTGTTTTGTCACGATACGGACAAGCAGGAATTTGAAGCTCTGCTCGTGCCGGGAAGGTATGAAATGAGCTGTGAGGGCCGTGATGCGAACAAAAAATGGATTGCTCGCGCGAGTCGATGGCTGGATGTGCCGGCGAACAAACCAGAGCTGGATCTTGGCCAGATCGTTCTGAAGCTTGAAGACTATAAGTAACGATGGTAAACGGGAGCCTGTGCTGCGGCCGACGTATCAGCTTGTTTCTGCATGTGTTACGTTTGGTAATTGATTCTTTCGGGGCAAAGTGCCTGGACGAGTCTGGCAAATTCGCGGCCTCGCTGCTCGTAGTTCTCGAACATGTCGTAGCTGGCACAGGCCGGGCTTAGCAGAACGATGTCGCCCGTCTCTGAAAGGTCATGGGCCTGCTCAACGGCGTTCGCGAGCGAATCGGCGATTTCGACTTTCGTTCTTTTCTCGCTGTTCTCTCTGTCCGCCGCATTTTCAATCGCTTCGGCGATTTTGGGAGCTGTGGTGCCTATCAGGATAGCAGCTTTGGCCTTTTCAGTGATCTTTTTGCCCAGTTCGTCGAAGGGTATGTGCTTGTCGTATCCGCCGGCGATAATGACTATGGGCTGATCAAAAGCTTCCAGGGCGGTAATCGCGCCCTCAGGCGTGGTGGCCTTGGAATCATTGTACCACGAGACGCCATTGATCCGCTCGACGAATTCGAGCCGATGCGGCAGAGCCTTGAATTCTGGAAGACAGCTCTTGATTTGTCCGCCGTTGATGCCGAATTGCCCGGCAATGGCCATAGCGGCGGCGAGGTTTGAAAGATTCGCCCGGCCCGGCAGAGAAAATACACGGCGAATTTCTTCGTTCACGTCATCTGCTGAGAACCCGATGCAAATCCTGCCTGCATCCTTCTTGTATTTCTTGAGCCATTCGGCGCCGATTTCATCTTCGGTGTTAAAAATGGAAACGGAGGGAGAATCTTCGTCCAGCTCCTGGAACTTGAAGATGTTCTCTTTGGCCGCACAGTAATCGGCAAATGTCCCGTGCCGGTCAAGGTGGTTCGCCGTAAGATTCGTCAGCAACGCGACTTTCGGCGCCTTTTGCACTTGTGCCAATTGTTCAAGCTGAAAACTCGACAGTTCCAATACCACCAAATCGTCAGAACCGATTTGATCTATCGTCATCAGCAGCGGCTGATTGCCGATGTTGCCGCTCAGCCAGACTCTTTCGTATCTTACACTTTTGAGTAAGTGGGCCGTCAGTGCCGTCGTGGTGCTCTTGCCGTTGGCGCCCGTTATTCCGATGATGCGCGCGGGGCACAACTCGAAGAAAATGTTCATCTGGGACGTGACACATTTGCCGGCTCGACGGGCGATTTGGAGAAACTCATTGTCGTTAGGCACGGCGGGATTGGCGATGACGATGTCGGCCTGCTCGAAATCCGCCGGCTCGTGCGAGCCGAGATGAAATTCGATACCCGCAAACGCCTCAAGCTGACGGATAGAATTGGTCAGTTGTTCGGCCGAGGCCAAATCTGTAATGGTTACTTTGGCGCCGGAGCGGCAGGCAAACTGTGCGGCATCGACTCCACCCCCAAATCGCCCCAGCCCCATCACCAGAACTTGTTTGCCGGTGAATGATTTTCTCTTCATGGTTCTTCTTCGCTGAGCAGATCTCGGACTCGCTCGTACAATGCAGGTAGATCCTTGCTGATCACGTCCCAGACAACAGGATCTTCGACGACATCATATCAAGCCGCATACAGCACCGTCCGGTTTCTGTTGACGGACTCAAGAAAGTAAGGATTTTTTATAGCGCCGGGCATCACCAAATCGACGTGTCTGCCAAAAAGCTCCTCAAGAGCTTCAAGCAAGCCAAAATATGTGTCAGCGTACTCGCCCTGTTTCAGTGGGAAAAACTCGACCAGAAAGTCTATATCGCTTCTCTCGGAGTGAAAACTCTTTTCGGCCAGAGCTGAGCCGAACACTTCCAACCGCCGTACTCGATACAGTGTGCACAGGTTTTCGATCGCCTCACGGTTGTCTTCGATTAGACGTATCATAGTTCTCTAAATCAAGGTCTGCATGGCGTTTGCTATGTCAACCTTGGCGTCGATGACGGCCTGCTCGATGCATCGTTTCCAGTCGTCGCCGAACTGGTCTTTGTATTTCGGCTTTTCGTAGGCATAGATGATGGAACGCGAGGCGTTAATCAATGCTCCGGTGCCGTCGGGTTTGCAGAATCGCACGCAATCGGCGGCCGAAGCGCCTTGCGAGCCGTAGCCCGGCACCAGAAACCACGTCTTGCCATACTTTTTTCGCAGAGCCGACGTCACTTCGGGCGCCGTACCGCCTACGACCATTCCCACGTTACTGTAACCATTCTCGCCGATCCGTTCCTTTTTGCCGGCGACTTCGGCGACGATTTCAGCGAGCTTCTCGTACATTCTCTGGCCGTCGGCGTCCGCAAAATCCTGAATGGCGGCGGCTGAAGGATTGCTGGTCCGCACCAGGACGAAGACGCCTTTGCCCTCCTTGGTGGCCATGTCCGCAAAAGGCTCGATCCCGTCGGCTCCGGTATATCCGTTGATCGTGACCGCGTCCGGGGCGAGTGTATCTTCGAGGCCGGCCAGCTCCGGATTCTCCAGGTGGGCGGACGCGTACATTTCGGCGGTATGGCCGATGTCACCTCGCTTCACGTCGCCGATGGTTTCCAGACCTAAATCATCGGCCTCCGTAATCAAGGAATAGTAACTCTCTATGCCCTCCCAGAGATATTTCTCGAAAAAGGCGATATTGATTTTCACGGCTGGTACCATCGGCGCGATAATTCGCATGGTCTGGGTGCAGAAATCGAAGATCGCATCCACGGCGGCCGCCGCGTCAAACTCATCATTCATCTGGCGATGATCCCTTATCGCTGCCGGGAGCCTCGTGTACACGGGGTCCAGCCCGACAATCAGCGAAGTGTTCTTAGTTTTCACAGCCTCACAGAGGCGGTCAGCAAAATGACTGGCCATCTTTTTAATCCCTCGTCTTTGAAAAAATCTTTTTACACAACATCGGAGTTACTATAATCGCCTGAATGGTTTCAGGCAAGAGAGAAATAACGGATAATGGAACGATCGCGAAAATTCGCGGGAAGACCCGAGTCAGGAAATTGTTTTTTTGGCTTAGTATTGACCTGGTGGTGGCTGTTGCCGTCCTGGTCCTGCTATTGTACAGACCGGGTCGTTATGATCCGGCCGACCTTGAATCCGCCAATCCCGAACGAGGACAGGTCAGCTCCTATCTTACACATGAGCTATCCCCGCAATTCTACAACGGCACACAGCGCGGCGAGCCGTTTGATCTGGTGATTACCCAAAAAGGCGTCAACGAGATCGTTGCCGGGTGGGGGTGGCCGGTCATGTCGGAGGGCATTATGCTGTACGCTCCCGCTGTGCTTTTTGTTCCGGGTTCGGTGGTTCTGATGGGTACCGTGAACATCAAAGGTGTGGAACTGGTCGTCAGCATCGAGCTGCAGCCGAGCATAGACAAGCAGGGGCTCTCAAACTTATCGGTGGCGCAAGTGAAGATCGGCGCGATGAATATTACGCCGCTTGCCAAGATACTGGCCAAAAGAATGTATGCGCAGAGAATGGCTACTGCGTCTGCGGATTCAAAGGCGCTCTATGCGAAAATAGCGGCGTCGCTGCTGAATGACGAGCCGTTCGAGCCCGTTTTTGAGGTTGATGATAGAAAGGTGCGTATAGAAAAGATAACCGTGCACCAGGAGAAGATTACGGCCCACCTGGTTCCGGCGTCGTGACGGGCCGCACATTGTGGATATCGTAGAATCTAAAGCGAGAACGGAAAAAACGCAGGAAAGACCGCCGAGCCGGCGATTCTCGATCTGGTTCCGGGATCGCGTGGGAATGTGCGTTTCACCCTAAAAAGGGCTGTTGGCTGCAAAAAGGCTGTTTTATACGGACCTTTATGGTTTTGGGCACGCAGTAATATCCCTGCTTCGGGCCAGGTCAGAAATTGTGCAAATTTGCCAAAAAAGTTATTGCTCCTGACGGATTTGACGATTATTATAAACAGTTTGGTTGTAAGGATTAACGGCTACCAGAACGAAGCTTTGAGTTCAAGAGGTGTCTGAGATGCTTTTAACAGGATTGGCAAACCGTGCAAGGTAAGGGAACAATGCGTGTGCACGGCTGCGCTGATGTGCGTATGGTGGCTTGGCAACCGCCGTTTCTGCTTCAATGTTGGGAAACGAATGAGGTTTTGTTACGGGGTTCCCGCGTGCAAGAGAAGTTGTACGCATCGGGTATCCGACCGGAGGCAGATGATGTAGTGCAAAGGTAACGTACAACCTCTGTTCGTTAGTGGCGCGCAAGGGAGTCTGTATGCTAAAGGCTCCCGGTTGGAGTGGAAACCGGAATGGTTTCCATTTTTTGTTCGGCACCGTTTTTTTGGCGCCAGGTCGCAAAATATCAGTCAGGATGAAGAACGATGAACCAGGAATTATTGCGAATCGTCGATAACATTGCCCGTGATAAGAACATCGACAAGGAATCGATCTTTGTGGACCTGGAAGAGGCCATGGTTTCGGCGGCTCGAAAACACTTTGGCGAGCCGGAAGGCAATGTCAAGGTCAGTATAGATCGCGCCACCGGACAAATTATCGCTTTTAGGAATGAGGTACAGATTGACATAATGCAACTCGGCCGAATCCCCGCGCAGACGGCCAAGCAGGTGATCATCCAGAAGCTGCGGGCCGACGAAAGAAGCAGCATCTTTGCGGAGTTCGCCCAGCGAAAGGGAGAAATCATCAGCGGCACGGTTGTGCGATACGAGAGCGGGACTCTGATTGTTACCCTCGACCGCTGGACGGAGGGCTTCATGCCGAAGGGCGAGCAGATCATGGGCCAGACGCATCGGGTCAGCGAGCGGATTCGATGCCTGATCCTTGATGTGAAAGAGACTGCGAATCAGGTCAAGATCATCCTCTCTCGCACGCATCCTGATTTCATCCGCCGATTGTTCGAGCTGGAAGTCCCGGAGATCAGCGAAAAAATCATCGAAATACGCGCACTGGCCCGAGAGGCGGGCTACCGGACCAAGGTGGCTGTGGCGTCATCCGACGAGAAAGTGGATCCCGTCGGGGCGTGCGTGGGCGTGCGAGGCAGCAGGATCAAGAACATTGTCGATGAGCTTGGCGGAGAGAAAATAGACATTGTCCGCTGGAACGAGTCCTCGCAGGTGCTGGTCTCGAACGCCCTGATGCCGGCGAAGGTCAGTGAAATCGCCCTGTGTTTTGAGCTGGGACGAGCCACCGTCGTTGTGGACGAAGATCAGCTCAGTCTGGCCATCGGCAAACACGGGCAGAATGTTCGGCTGGCCGCCCGGTTGACTGGGTGGGATATCGATATTCTGACCCCGGATGAATACAACCAGGGGATTGAAGTATTGTCAAATTGCGTGAAGGCGGTGGAAGGCGCCGGCGAAGCAGTCATTGATAAACTGATAGCGCTGGGTGTCATATCTATTGCGGACATGGAAGAAGTGGGAGTCGAACCGCTGGTCAATGATCTGAAGATCGCCTCGGACGTCGCTGCGAAGCTGGTAGCGGCGGCGGTTGCAGAAGCAGAGCGGCTGGCCGAGGAATCAAAACAGAGTGTGGCGGAAAAGGAACTGGCCCAGCAGGCAAAATTAAGCGACAAGGAACAATAAATGCTCGTCGTTCGGGATAGAGTACACTAAACGTGTCTGAGACTGGAGAGCAGCTTTTTTGGCAACTACAAGGGTTTACATCTTAGCCAAGGAACTCAGTGTCAAGAGTTCCGCAATCGTACAGAAGTGTCAGGACGAGGGTTTGGATGTCCAGAACCACATGGCGGTCATCTCGGCCGGTCTGGCGGCGACGATTCGGGAGTGGTTCAGCGAAGGCGAGAACGTGACGACGGTTGAGACCTCCGAAAAGGTCGATCTGGAGAAGGTCCGAGTTAAGAAGAAGACGAAGCGAGAGCCGCCCGCGGAGGAGGCGGAAGCTCAGGAGACCGGCAAGGAGCCGGCGCCGTCTGTCGAGCAAGCCCAGGAGGCATTCGCGGCGGCAACGGCGACCGAACCCGAAGTGAGCGAGCAGGAAACACCGGCATCGGTCATTGAAGCAGACGCGGGTGCCGCGGTAGTGGGTGAAGAGCCGACGGCTCCGGCAGAGCCGATGGTTGAAGTGCCGAAGAAGCCCGAACCGGAACCCGAGCCGATTTTGCCGGCCGGACCTATGATGGAAAAACCTGCGCCGGCCCGGTTAAGCGGCCCGCAGGTGGTCCGAGTCGAGGCACCTGAGCCGCTGCGGCGACCCAGACCCAGACAAAGAGCGCGGTACGATGCCCCTGTCACCGAGCCGTTGATGTATAGCCAGAAGGGACAGGAAGGTGGGGCATCTGCCGCGGGTAAGGACAAGAAACACGCGACAAAGCACCACCGAGAAAAAACGCATGGGCGCAGAAAGGACGAGCAAGAGGCAGATGCGGCAAAGAAGGCCAAGCCCGGAGGCAAGTGGCGGCAGAGAGATATTGAAGAACGGCGAGCACGACTCGACGCGGCCGGCGGCGAAGGTATGCGGGTCAGGCCGGTGCGTAAGATTGCGGCCAAGTCAAAACAAAAAGTCGGCGCTCCTGCCCGGCCGCAAAAAGCCGTTGTTACTGAGCCGATAACCGTGAAGGATCTATCCGCCGCACTGGCGGTCAAATCAGCGGATATCATCTTCAAACTGATGCAGCACGACGTGATGGTCACGGCCAACCATGTTATCAGCTGCGAAATGGCCGAGCTGGTGGCGATGGAGTTCGAGACGGAGCTGGTCGTGGAGCACAGGAAGACCCTGGAAGAGCAGATACGGGCCGAGTTTGAACAGCGCCCGCGGAATAATCTCCAGAAACGCACGGTGGTCGCCGCGATGCTCGGGCACGTTGACCACGGCAAAACGAGCCTGCTGGATAAAATCCGTTCGACCCATATCGCTGCGGGGGAAGCGGGCGGCATTACACAGCACATCGGAGCCTCCGAAGTGACCTGGGATAACAAGAAGGTGACGTTTCTGGACACTCCGGGCCACGAAGCCTTTACCGCCATGCGTGCCCGCGGCGCCAATATGACGGACGTGGTCGTGCTGGTTGTTGCGGCGGACGACGGGGTGATGCCCCAGACCATTGAGGCCATCGCCCACGGCAAGGCCGCGAACGTGCCGATTATCGTGGCCTTGAACAAAGTGGATTTGCCCGGCTGGGATATCAATCGGATCTACGCCCAGTTGGCCGAACACGAATTGGCCCCGACCCAATGGGGAGGCCAGACGGAAGTGGTCAAAACCAGTGCCACCACCGGGGAAGGCATCAGCGATTTGCTCGAATCGCTCGATTACGTGGCGGAGCTGCGGGAGTTCCGTGCTGACAGCACCATTCCCGCCACCGGTTGGGTCGTCGAGGCGCGGATGTCCGCGCAGCGAGGTCCGGTGGCTACTTTGCTGGTCAAGGAAGGCCAGTTGAAGAAGGGCGATGTTGTCCTGGCCGGCGCCGCCTACGGCAGGGTGAAAATGCTCCGGGACAGCCACGGTAAGACGATCAAGGCGGCTACAAGCTCGATGCCCGTGGAGATCACGGGTCTGAGTGACGTTCCCCAGGCGGGTGACAGATTCTACTGTCTGGATGATATTAACAAAGCGAAGGCCGCGGCCGAAGAAAACCAGGTCCGCCAGAGAGAGCAAACGCTGGCCGAACGGACCCAGGTGACGCTGGACAATCTGTTCAGCCAGATCGAGGCGGGCAAGACCGTGTCACTGAATCTTATTGTTCGGGCCGATGTCCAGGGATCGGTCGATGTGTTGAAAGAGTACTTGACCGATCTGAGCGCGGAGGAAGTAAAGATCAATATTCTGCATGCGGCGCCGGGCGGAATTACGGAAGGCGACGTCGTGCTTGCCGAGGCGTCGAACGCGATCATTATCGGCTTTAACGTTGTGCCCGAAGAACACGCGGCCAAGATCGCAGAAACCAAGGGCGTTGAGATAAGACTTTACAACATAATCTACCGCATCACGGAGGATTTGCAGAAATCGATGGTCGGGCTGCTTGAACCGGAAGAGATGGAGAACGTCATTGGCCGGGGCGTCGTAAGAACGACGTTCAAAATTTCTCGCATCGGGACCATCGCCGGCTGCTATGTCAGCAGCGGCCACGCGCACAAAAGCGCCAAAATGCGGCTGATTCGCGACAATATCGTGCTCAAGGATAATCTGAGCATCGAGTCGCTCAAGCACTTCAAGGATGACGCTCGTGAGGTCAAAACGGGCCTCGAATGCGGTGTTAAAATAGCCGGATTTGACGATATCAAGGTCGATGACGTGCTTGAGTTTTATGAAATCGTCAAGGTAGCCAGAACTCTTGAGTCATGATGTATGCTGCGCGGCCCACAAAACACAGGGTACAAAACCCTGATCAGAATTCGGATTTCAAAGTGCTCGGAACACTTCATTTCGAAGGGTGTATTTTTGCTTTGTGAATTTCTTTTGCATCTGGGCTTTCGACGATCGGACTGGATAGTGTAATGGCAACTCGAAGGCAGGAAAAAGTGGCTCGCGTCATAAGAGAAGCCGTCAGCGACGCCATCGCTCGCCATCTCAGCGACCCCCGCATTGATGGTTTTGTGAGCGTCACGAGAGTGGAGCTGACGCCCGATCTGCGTAATGCCAACGTTTACCTCAGCATCTTTGGCAAAGACCAGGCGAGTCAGAATAAGACTTTCGCGGCGATAACACACGCCAAGAGCCGGATTCAGACGCTGGTCGCCGCCTGGTTGCAGGGCAAGTTCTGTCCCGTCCTGCATTTTCACACGGATGAGAAATTCAAGAAAACACTGGAGATTATGGAGTTGATCGACCGGGCCGCTAAGGAGCACAAGCAGGACGACGTGGAAGACGAAAATGGATGAGTCCAAGTCCGGCCGATTGAGCGCCGAGGCGTTTTTTCTCACATGGACATTTACGTGGCCGTCCCCCAGGGGTTGATATGAAAAATAGTAAAGAGTATTCCAAGAGGATACAAAGTTTGTATCGCACGCTGAGCCAGAAGCACCCCAAAGTGCAGAAGGTCAGCCACGAGCAAGTTGTGGATGCGGTTATTCATGCCCTCGTGAACGAGCAATTGACCGAGCAGGAGGCGGGGTCCGCCATGCAGCGCTTTGCCGGCTATTTTGTTGACTGGAACGACCTGCGCGTCTCACGAGCGGAAGAGATCGTCGAGGCTTTGGGCGGCGATACGCCGGCCGCAAGAGCCGTTGCTTCGGCACTCATCAGGGTTCTGAACAGCATATTCAACGAGTATCACAAGGTCAGCCTGGAGACGATGCGGAAAGTCGGCAAGCGCCCGGCCAAGCAAGCTCTCGAGAAAATCGATGGAATCAGCCGCTTCGCGGTCGATTATTGCATGCTCACGTCTCTGCACGGACACGCCATACCGCTCACGGAAAAAATGACCGAATATCTCAAAGACAACGGCCTGGTGGGCCCGGATACAGATGAGCAGCAAATCGAGGGATTCTTGACCAAGCAGGTTCCGGCCAAGAGTGGATACGAGTTTTACGCCCTCTTGCGGCGGGAAAGCGAAGCCGCCAGGAGCAGCAAGAAGAAAAAAACCGCCACGACAGGCCAGGAGACCCCTGAAACAAAGCCAAAGCCCAAGAAGAAAGAAAAGAAGTGAGCCAGCAATGAAACGAACACCTGGAACGAAAGCCGAAGCCAAGACAAAACAGATACTGAAATTAGGCATTCCTGCGGGCAGTCTGCAAAAGGCAACGATCGAGCTTTTTGGCCGAGCCGGATTCCATATTCTGGATTCCGAAAGGAGTTATCTGCCTCGCATCGACGACGAGCAGATCCAGCTCATCATGCTGCGCGCCCAGGAAATGAGCAGATACGTTGAAGACGGAGTCCTCGACGCGGGCATTACCGGCTATGACTGGATAACGGAGAACGGTTCCGACGTAACCGAAGTCTGTGAGCTTGCGTACAGCAAGGCTACGAACAAGCCCGCCCGATGGATTTTGGCTGTGCCCGACGAGTCAAAGGTGAAAGATCCCAAGGATCTGGCGGGGGGAATCATCGCTACCGAGCTTCTGAATGTGACCAAGGCGTACTTCGCCGGCAGGAAAATCGACGTGAAGGTGGAATTTAGCTGGGGCGCAACGGAGGTCAAGGCCCGGCTCGTGGATGCCATCGTCGAGCTCACGGAGACGGGCTCCTCTCTACGCGCAAACAATCTGCGAATCATCGATACCGTGATAAGCTCCACGACAAGGTTCATTGCGAACAAGCGGGCCTGGGAGGATTCGTTCAAGCGGGAGAAGATAGAAAACATCTCCATATTGCTCAATGCCGCTATAAGCGGCAGCAGCAAAGTCGGCTTGAAGATGAACGTAAGAAAGAACGATCTGGAATCAATCCTGAAGGTCCTGCCGGCCGAGAAGAGCCCGACGGTGTCTTCTCTGGCTGATCCGGATTACGTGGCGATCGAGGTCATCATTGATGACCAGGTTGAACGGTCTCTGGTTCCGGCTCTCAAGCGGGCCGGCGCCTCGGGCATCATCACTTATCCTCTCAACAAAGTCATTCACTAAGAATAATTGATGCCGGACAAACCACAGTTCTCTTGTCATCTGTGTCAAATCCAGTATACTTACGTGCGAAAGTTGCCGTAGTGGGGATTCCCGCCGCGGCAAGAGACTGGAATTAGCGCTCGTGGTAAAACAAATTGCTATTTTAGGTTCGACCGGGTCTATTGGCAGAAATGCCCTGCGGGTCATTGATGCGCTTGGGCCCCAGTACCGGGTTGTCGCGCTGAGCGCTCACAGCAACGTGCAGCTTCTGGCTGAGCAGGCCAGAAGGTACAAGCCCGAATTTGTGGCCGTCACGGACGCGGATAACGTGGAGGCGTTTTGCAGACTATGTGACTGTCCGGATATCGAGATTCTGGCCGGGCCGGACGGCTTGGTACAGATTGCGGAGCTTGAAGAGGTCGATATTGTTCTTGCAGCGGTTGTCGGTGCGGCGGGCCTGCCCGCCGTTCTTGCAGCCGCACGAAAAGGCAAGAAACTTGCCGTTGCCAACAAGGAGCCTCTTGTTATTGCGGGAGAGCTGCTCAGGAAGGAAACCGAGAAAAACGGCGCTACGATTTTGCCGGTGGACAGCGAGCATTCCGCGGTCTTCCAGGCGATGCAGGCGGGACGCCCCGAGGAAGTCAGTCGAGTCATTCTGACCGCTTCGGGCGGACCCTTCAGGCAAACCAATGCTCAGGACATCCGGAATGTGACGCGGGAGCAGGCCCTTGCGCATCCCGTCTGGGATATGGGGCCGAAGATCACCGTTGATTCGGCGACGATGATGAACAAGGCGTTTGAGATTATCGAGGCCCACTGGCTTTTTGATATGCCGGTTGACAAGATCGAGGTTCTTGTCCATCCGGAGTCGATCGTCCATTCGCTCGTCGAATTCGTGGATGGCTCCGTGATCGCACAGCTCGGCGAGCCGGACATGTGTCTTCCGATTCAGTATGCTCTGACGTATCCGGCGCGTGTGGCTGGGATTGCCCGGCGGCTGCGGCTTGAGGAAATGGGGCGATTGACGTTCGAAAAACCCAATCCGGAGATGTTTCGAGCTCTGCCTTTGGGGTACGAAGTCGCGCGGACGGGCGGCACGGCGGCCGTTGTCTTCAACGCCGCAAACGAAGCGGCTGTCGCGGAATTCCTGGCGGGCCGAATCAAGTTTGTCAACATAGTCGAGCTGATCGAGCATTGCCTCGATAAGCATGATGTAAAAACGAACGTGTCTCTCGACGAGCTGCTTGAGGCGGACGCCTGGGCCAGGAGAGAGGTCACGGAGCTGGCATACAGTGTGTAGGGTCAAGTATTTTTGCTGACGATAAGGGTGTTTCGATGTCTGAATCAAATGGTTTGTCCAACAAGTATTTTCGGGTGTTTCTGCTGATTATCATTGCGGTTCCGGTTGTTGTTCTGGCGGTCATGAACATTGGGGTCGTCGGCAACGTTCTGCTGGTCTTGCTCGGGTTCGGCGCGGTGATCATCGTTCACGAGTTCGGGCATTTCGTTGTGGCCAAGTCATCCGGTATAAAAGTTGAAGCCTTTTCGCTTTTTATGCCCCCGATTTTACTGGGCGTACAGAGAACCGAGAACGGTATCCGGTTTCGAATACTGCCGGAAATCCTGGGCGGGAAAGATGACAAGTCGGCGGACGGTGCGTTGAGTTTTACGGTCGGCAAGAAGGGCAAGGCGGGAGAAACAGAATATCGCATCGGTCTGATTCCATTCGGCGGTTTCGTCAAGATGCTGGGCCAGGATGACACGGGCCCGGTCAGGGCCAACGATGACCCCCGTTCCTATGCCAACAAACCGGCTCATACGCGGGCGGCCGTCCTGGCGGCCGGCGTTGTGTTCAACGTGATTAGTGCGGTCATTATTTTCATGATTGCTTTTCTCAAGGGTATCGATTTGCCGCCCGCTGTGGTTGGCAATGTGATGCCGGATTCACCGGCGGCGCACGCGGGCCTGAAAGCAGGCGATGAGATCGTCAAGATTGAGGGCAAAACAAAAGACCTCGACTTCAGCAATATCGCCATAGCGGCCGCCTTGTCCGGACGCGACGAGAAGGTTGCGATGAGAGTCAGACGCACGAACGGCGACGAGGAAGACCTGGCGATGGTTGCCGAGCAACTGCCGGGCGAACCGATGAGAGGATTCGGCATTTTGGCCCCGATGAATCTGAATGTTGCCAATCTCCCAAAAGACGATGCCGATGAATTGTTCACAAGAACGGGTTTGCTTCCCGATGACCGTATTGTGGCTGTTGACGGCAGACCCGTGGCGACCCATTGGGAGCTCATGGACATTGTTGAAGAATCTCTTCGTCCGGCGGTTAGCTTGTCGGTTGAACGAATCGCAGGTCGCGGCAAGGCCGAGCTGGTCGAGACCAAGGTTTCGCTGGATATGCGTCCCGCCAACAATTACGATGTGGAGTCCGAATTGTCTCTCAGCCAGGTTTACTCCATGGTTCCCCGTTTGCGAATAGCCGGTGTTTTGGAAAACCGGGATATGAGCGGCCGGGGCACGGAGTCGTCTCTGCGGCAAGGCGAAGTTATCATAGACACAGAGCGGTCTCTGCAGCAAGGCGATGTTATTCTGGCCGTCGGAGAGGTGACCAACCCGACATTCAAAGAGCTTCGAGAGATCGTATCGAAGCACAGGGACAAACCGTTGCAGGTCACGGTTCTGCGTAAGGACGCCGGCGGGGTCGAAAAGCCCCTTACCGTCGCAGTCACACCCAGGCAGATAAAGGGTAGTGATAGGGTCTTAATCGGTGTCGAGCTTGCTCTCGATGCCACCCGCCCCGTTATTGCCCAAACGATTGCCATCGAGAAGGGTCCAGCGAAACTGGATATACCGAGTGGTGCTTCTATAACGGCCGTGGATGGGGAGACCGTTGCAAGCTTCTATGATGTCATCCGGGAAATCAAGCGCTATCCGCAAGGCGACCGAATCACACTGGATTGGCGTCTCGACGAGCAAACGGCGGGCAGCGTCGCTTTGGATATAGGCTCCGGCAAAGAGTGCATCACCGTCGAATCTGACTTTTCGCAAGAGATTCCTTTTGATGGTTTCAGGCGGGCTTACAAGGCGAGCGGGCCCGTCGACGCCGTGGTTATGGGATACCGAAGGACCGTTATGTTTGTCGCCCAGACGTACTTGACGTTGAAGCGTTTGCTTGGCGGACTGGTCAGTCCCAAGAATTTGATGGGGCCTGTGGGCATTATGACGTTCAGCTATCGCATTGTTTCCGAGCAGCCGCTGGTGTACTACGTTTACTTTCTCGGCCTGATCAGCGCGGTTATCGCGGTGTTCAATTTTCTGCCTTTGCCGCCGCTGGATGGAGGGCTGGTGCTGCTCCTGCTGGTTGAAAAGGCCAAGGGCTCGGTATTGACCGAGCGCGTCCAGGCAATTATCGCCTATGCCGGCTGGGCGCTGATACTGACACTGATTCTCTATGTGACGTTTAACGATATTGTCAGGAGTTTCTTTAGCTGATTGTTCACCCCGCCGGAGGCGGGGAATTTCAGATTTGAGTTTTGAGATGAGAAGGGATTCGAAGGTGTTGGACGTGTTGGAGAAGATGTCGTCTCGGGAGTATCACGAAGGCATTTTCGGCGCGCTGAAAGAACAGGATGCCCAGGTTTACCAGCTTATCGAAAGAGAATACGAGCGGCTGCAGGACAACCTCCAGCTTATAGCAGCGGAGAACCAGTGTTCCAGAGCCGTCCTGGCGGCCCTTGGCTCCGTTGTTCAGAACAAGACAACCGAAGGATTCCCCGGCGCCCGGTATCACGGCGGCTGCGAGGTGGTTGACGAGGTGGAGCGGCTGGCCGCCGCCAGGGCCAAAGAGACCTTCGGCGCTCAATACGCCAACGTACAGCCGCATTCCGGCACCGCCGCCAATCAGATCGTTCTGACCGCATTGCTGGAGCGAGGCGATAAGATTCTCAGCCTGGGCACGGATCAGGGTGGGCATCTGTCGCACGGGGCGAAGGTGTCCTTCAGCGGCAAATTCTTTAGTGTCGAACACTATTACGTGGATAAGAAGACCTTTCTCCTGGACTATGACGCCATCCGCGACAAGGCCCTGACATTCAAGCCCAGGCTGATTATCTGTGGGGCCAGCGCTTATTCACGCATCATCGATTTTCGGAAATTCCGTCAAATCGCAGACGAAGTCGGGGCGTTTCTCTGCGCGGACATTTCCCACATCGCGGGGCTGATAATCGCCGGGGTGCATCCGTCATCGATCGACGAGGCTCATTTTACGACGACGAGCACATACAAGCCGGGAGGTCCCAGAGGCGGCTTGATACTCATGGGCAAAGATTATGATGCGGAGATAGCCGTCTTGGGTAAGAGAACCGCTTTGTGGGAACACATCCAGCGGACGACATTTCCGGGAGTCCAGGGGACGCCCTATCTGAATAACGTGGCTGCCAAGGCGGTCTTCTTCAAAGAGACACTGACCGGCGAGTATAGAGCCCGGCAATTCAAGATCGTGGAGAACGCCCAAAGACTTGCGCATAACCTGCTTGGCCTGGGATACGACGTGGTGACCGGCGGAACGGATAATCACATGGCTCTGATAAACGTCGGTAATCTGCGGGCGGGCATGACCGGCGTGATCGCCCAAAAATGCCTCGAAGACTGCGGCATCATCGTCAATATGAACCGGCTGCCCTACGATAAGAAAGGCGCCGCGGTCGCCAGCGGCGTCAGATTAGGCACGCCCATCGTAACGAGAAACGGAATGGGGCCGGAGCAGATGGATACCATAGCCGGCTTCGTTGACACGGTCTTGAGGCAGGTGAAAATCATCTCCGACAAGGAATACCAGCTCGATGCCTCTCTCAGAGAGGAAAGCAAAGACAAAGTCGGGCAATTGTGCCACAAGTTTCCTATGCCTGTGTAGGGGCAACCCTGTGTGGTTGCCCCAAATCTATTATTGACATTATCCGCATTCGGGCGGCCACGCGGGGCCGCCCCTACTAACCAAAATCTTTGCGATCTCCATGTTCTCTGCAGTGAGATTTTTGCACCCCCGATGCGAGCCTATTTGTACTTTGGATTTGATTCAGGCATCTGAGCGTTTACCGCCTTGCGCCAGGCGTCCAGACGCTTTCGCATCTCCCGAGCTTTTTCGGGGATTTCGCCTGCGAGGTCCTTCTGCTCGCCGACGTCGGTTTTGAGGTTGTACAGCTCGACGCGATTATCCTCGAAGTATTCCAGCAGCTTCCAGTCGCCTTGACGAATTGAGCTGACCGGGCTCGTCGTAGGATAATAATGTGGGTAGTGCCAGTAGAGAGCCTCTCGCTTGAGTGTGGCATTGGGATTCTTCAACAAAGGCACAAGACTCAGGCCGTCCACATCGGCGTTATGCTTTGAGTCGCCGACCAGGCCGCTTATATCGAGAATCGTCCGGTAGAAATCAATAGAGTTGACCGGCTCGTCGGTAACACTGCCGGCCTGAGTGACGCCGGGCCATCGGACAATCAATGGGATCCGGACGCCGCCTTCGTATAACGACCCTTTGCCTGACCGCAACGGATAATTATCCGTCACGACACGTGTCTCGTACTTGTTGACAAAACCGCCGTTATCGGAAAAGAAAAACACGACAGTGCGGTCGGCTATGCCGAGCTCGCCCAGTTTCGCCATGATGCGGCCGACATTTTCGTCGAGACTGTGAACCATGGCCGCGTATTCATAGTTCTGATGATGCATGTCCGGCCTGACCTTCTTTTTGTAATACTCGACCATATCCGGTTTGCCTTCGATCGGCGTGTGCACCGTGTGATAGCAGAGGTTGAGGAAGAATGGCTTGTCCCTCACCTTATCCAGAATGCCAAGTGCCTCGTCGGTCAGGCGGTCGGTGAGGTATTCGCCTTTGTTGCCGAATTCCAGATGCGGCACATATCTATACTCCCCGCCATACCTGCCCGAGCCGCGGTAAGGATAGAAGAATGAGGCCGGGGCGCCCCAGAACGTTCCGCCGATATTAACGTCGAAGCCCTGCGTCTCGGGGTAATGAGCCGCGTCGCCGAGGTGCCACTTTCCCACGTGCGCGGTGAAGTAGCCAGCCTCTTTGAGCACCTCGGCAATGGTCACCTGCTCATGAGGCATGTTGCCCTGCGTGACTGGCGGGATAAGCCTTCGGTTCTGCGGAGGATTCGCTGAGGCTTCGTACCAGATGGTCATGTGGAGGCGCGCGGGATACTTGCCCGTCATGATCGAAGCCCGCGTCGGCGAGCAGACCGGCGCCGCCGCATAGGCATGGGTGAACCTCATCCCTTGCTGGGCCAGCCGGTCGATGTTAGGCGTCTCGTGCAGGTCGCCGCCGTAGCAGCCTACGTCGGCCCATCCGAGGTCGTCAACGAGGATAAAGACGAAGTTGGGCGGCGCAGAAGTGCTCTTTCTCGCAACTCCGTATGCCCCTGCGGGAAGTGCCGTCTGTGCGGCGAAGCACGCCGTGTACCGCAAAAAATCTCGTCGGGTCAATTCAGTTGCTGTCTTTTTCATACCTCACTACGGTCACGATGATTCATCTCGTGCTCCTTTTCGTGGCGTTTGCTTTTCATGTTACGTGCCCTGGTGATTATAACTTCTCACTGACAACTTGTCACATCCGCCCGTAAGAAATGATTTGACGAGCGGACTCTTTTGGACTATACGGTCGCTGGTATGAAGAACTATCAGAAAGGTTGGGCTGATGCGTGAGTACGTTACGCTGTAAATTCACAATCGCGATTCTGTGCGGAGTCGTTACCATTTTGCCGGCTTTTTCAGCCTCGTCGTCGCAAGAGCGGGGACTCCTGCCGCCCGAGCAGCAATGGTTTCCAAAGGCCCCGGCACTGCCGCGCGCGGAGGGACCGACCATTGAGGTGTCGGACGTGCAGGGGTTAATCAAGGCCGTGACAGAGGCCGAGCCGCGGCAGACCATCCTGGTAGCGGACGGTCACTACATGATGCCATACTACATACAGATCGCCGCCGACAACGTCACGTTGCGCGGAGCATCGGGTCGTCGCGAGCGAGTAATTATTGATGGGGCGCAAAGCCGTCACGCGGAGCTGTTGGGCATTCGGGCCTGTTCAGGTGTGACCATTGCAGATCTGACGATCCAGAATATCAGGTGCAATGGTTTCAAGATAAACTCCGACACCAACGTTCAGAAACTGACTATCTACAACTGTATTGTTCACAATATCTGGCAGCGCGGCGTCAAAGGGGTGAAGGTGCCGCAGGAGAACCGCGACGCCATTCGTCCGAAGCAGTGCCGCGTGCAATACTGCCTCTTTTACAATGACCGCCCGAAACAGTTGAGCGACGACGCGGCCGATATAGCGCAGGGAAATTACGTCGGCGGCATTGACGTGATGTATGCCAAAGACTGGGTCATCAGCGATAATGTATTTGTGGGGATTCAGGGCAGGACGTACGAGGGACGAGGCGCTGTGTTCATGTGGTTCGATTCACAGGACTGCGTGATCGAACGGAACGTCATCATTAATTGCGACGTCGGGATGCAGCTCGGCAATCCGCACCGGGATAGTGAAACGGTGTACCACTGCGTCCGGTGCATAGCCCGAAACAACTTCATCACCCGGGCGCCCGAAGCCGGTATCGTGACGGTCTATACCAGCGACTGCAAGGTTCTCAACAACACGATTCACGATCCGCAGAGTCGGATGGGGCGGCTGATCCGCACGGTGTTTACCAACGACGGCTTGCAGATCGCCAACAACTTGATGAGCGGCCCGAAGATGAGTCACGAATCCGAAAGTAAAGTGACGTTTCTCAACAACCTCATCAAAGATTTCACGCATGCTTTCGCAGACCCGGGTCGTGGAGACCTGCACCTGACAAGTGCCGGCGTCGAAGCCGTCGATCGGGGTGTTGCGCTGGCGGAAGTCGCCGAGGATGTCGATAGGCAGAAGCGTGGAGACAAACCGGATATCGGCGCCGACGAGCTGACATATTGACCGTCTGATCGGGCAGGAGACGCGATGATGCCGTCCGTGGACAACGATTTTTTCTGTTGTGACTTGCCATCCCGGCCGCAGCCTCAATTGGGCAGGATTCTGGTGACCGGCGCGACCGGCTATGTGGGAGGGCGGCTTGTCCCTGAGCTGCTGGCCAGGGGGTACAAGGTGCGCGTTATGGTGAGGGCGGCTCTGAACGAGCACGAGCAGCGGTGGCCCGGAGCCGAAGTCGTGGTCGCCGACGCCCTGAGCGCGGGCAGCCTGCGCGCGGCGCTGCACGGGATTCATACCGCCTATTATCTGCTTCATTCGCTGCTGCTGGGCCAGGAAGGTCTCGAATCCACGGAGATTCAGGCCGCCGGTAATTTCCGCAAGGTCGCCGAGCAGCAGGGCGTGACAAGGATCATCTATCTCGGAGGTCTCGGGGAAGCTCGCGCACCGCTGTCGCCTCATCTGAGGAGCAGGATGCAGGTGGCCGAAGAGCTTGGCTGCGGGCCGGTCCCGACGACCGTCCTGCGGGCGGCGATCATTATCGGCTCGGGCAGCGCTTCGTATGAGATTATCGAGCATTTGGTCAAAAGCCTGCCCGTTCTCCTGGTGCCGCACTGGGCCGAGACCCGGTGCCAGCCAATCGGCATTCGCGACGTGATCAAGTATCTCGTCGGCGTGCTGGAAACGCCCGAGACGTCCGGGCGGTCTTTCGATATTGGTGGAAAGGACGTTCTGACCTACAGGGAAATGTTGCAGATACTTGCGGAGTTGCTCGGCCGCAGGAGACTCTTCGTCTCTTGCCCATTCGGCAGCATCAGGTTTTTTGCCTACTGCGCCAGCCTCCTGACGCCGGTGCCTGCTCCGATTACCCGGTGTCTGATGGAAGGCATCACCAATGAGGTTGTCTGTCAGAACGACGACATCAAGCGAATCCTGACGTTCGAGCCTTTGGGGTACAGAGAAGCGCTGATCCGGGCTATGTCGCGTGAGGAACAGGACAAAGTGCACACGCGCTGGTCCGACGCCTATCCGCCGGCCCACGAGCTGGCTATGAAGCTTCACGAAATCCAGGGAGCGGTGCGCTATAGGAGCTCCTATTCGCTTCTGACGGAAAAGAGTGCTGCTTCGCTTTTCCGTTCGGTTTGTAAAATTGGGGGCAAGGAAGGCTGGTTTCACGGGAACTGGTTGTGGCGTCTTCGGGGGGCGATTGACCGGCTCCTTTTGGGCGTCGGGTCCTCGCGCGGAAGAAGAAGCTCTTCCAGCCTGAGAATCGGCGACGTCATTGACTTCTGGCGTGTGGAAGACCTCAAGCGGGACGCCATGCTTCTGTTGCGGGCCGAAATGAAGCTGCCCGGAAAGGCGTGGCTTCAGTTCAGGATCGATCGACGAGGAGACAAAAACCGATTGTCCGTGAATGCTTACTATCAGCCCCGAGGCTTGTTCGGAAAGCCTTACTGGTACATATTTCTTCCCTTCCATTTCTTTATCTTCCAGAGCCTGATCAGACAAATTGAAAAGAGAAGTTAAGAGATCATGGCGACAGTCACAGTTTAGTTTCATGGGAGACCGGGACTGCGAGAGAACGACCAGCCGGGCGCACAGGGACATTTCTTTAAGCATCATGTATGTCTGACCGATAGCCAGACTATAATCGGTTTTCATGAACGGCCGTAAGTTGATGGCTTGCTGCAAAACGCGCCTTCAATTCAACAGTAATTTTTCTTGAAACAGAGAAGATTTGCGGCTGTTATTCTCATCTACGAGAATTACTGAGCTTTGAGCAATTGTATATGTGCTTCTGTGCGAACATAAGTGTTTGTGCAGCAATTGGTTGTATTGTTAGTGGTTGTCAGGGGCAGGATTGGTACACGCTTTGCACACAAAGCCTGTTACGATATGATAGCTAAGCATATTACCTGAGGAGCTAATCCTGCATTCCGGCAGCCAAACGGGTAATGTAGTGTGCGTGCTATAGAAACCTGCTTTTCGAAACAGGTGGCTTTTTCATAGATGGATGATAGCGTGTTGCAATCAAGTCGTTTGCGATGCAGCCGCTCTTGGGTAATCCCCGCGTTGGTTGTAGTATTGCTTCTGGGTCCGATATCAGCCGGAGGGCAAGACAGCGTAAAAAAGGAGGAACCAGCGGTGAACCCCCATAGAGATGCAGCGCTGTGTTCTTCCTGCCATACCTCTGGCGTCGGCAGCCGGCGCAACCTGCGCTTTGATGCCGATGTGTCGAAATTATGTCGATCATGCCACGATGGGCGGCGCGCCACGCGCGAGGCCCACCCTGTGGGTGTGGCGCCGAGCGAGACGATGGCCAAGAGTATCCCCCCCGATTTCCCGCTTGAGAAAGGAATGCTCACCTGTTCCACGTGCCACGATGTGACTCTGCAGTGCAGAGCCGGCCAGCCGGCGGCCTGGTCCAAGCGGCGTTTCCTGCGTGGAGCGGATCCATCCGGCCCTCTGGAGTTTTGTTTTCGCTGCCACGTGCGGGAAAACAATCGCCCTTTCAACGTCCACGACCAGCTTGAGGCGGGCAAACCGAAGGCCGATGCCTGCATCTGGTGCCATACCGGCGTGCCGGATGTGGATTCCCGTTCTCAAGAGGATGTTTCACGTGACCTTCACAAGAAATCGGTAGGAGTGTGCGGCAACTGCCACCCCGTGGCAAAAGGGCACCCCAACGGCGGTTCGCACATGGGCGCGACCCCGTCGGAGGCGATGGTGTCGTACATGTCGGCCTATGAGATACAACCTCGGATGCATTTACCCTTGAATCAGTTGTTGGAGTATGTGCGCGCCGCCAGGAGGGTTCCTCGATCCATCCCCCTGGATGAGAACGGCCATATCACCTGCTACAGTTGTCATAATCCCCACGAGAAGGGACTCTTGCCGAACTGGAATCCGCGTTCAATCGGTTCGGAGCCGAAGCAATCCGTTAATCATCGACTTCGTGCCCGCGAGGGTCAACTGTGTATAGCGTGTCATCAGAAATGAGGTATTTCATGAAGCATTTTATCGTCACCAGCCGTGTGACGCGGGATTCCGGACGACTCCGTTCACGGCGAGCGCCGGGCTCTCTGGCGGTGGCCGTTATCCTGCTGCTGCCGGGTCTGCTGTATGCAGTGGACGCGGAGAACTGTCTGATGTGCCACCGCTTCCGGGGTCTGGCCCGCGTGGACAAGAAAGGCGACTATCGCCTGTTCTATGTGGACGAATCGCTTTTCAGCCGGGGTCCCCATGCACGTGTGAGCTGCACGGGCTGCCACGCCGATGTCGAGAAGATTCCGCACGACGACGCCAAACCGGTGGATTGTCTGCGGAGCTGCCATATCGAAGAGCCGACGCGTGAAATCATCTTCACGCATGCGAAGGTGCGCAAGACGCTCGAAGACAGCGTTCACTCGCCCACGGCCCAGAGCGGCGCCGCGCAAGGTAACCCGGAGGACTACCCCCGCTGTAAAGACTGCCATGACATACCGCTTTTCCGGCCCATCTCCATTTTCAAGAAGATGCGGGCCGGCGTTTCCGAGCGTGCCATCAACCGCTGCACGCAGTGCCACGCGGATGAGAATTTTGTGCGTTATTTTTATTCACACGTCACAACTCGCCTCCACAAGGCTCGCGATCCTCGGGAGGTTGTCACCATGTGTGCCGAATGCCACGCCGACCCGGCGTTTGCGCGGCGGCACAACCTGCCGGACGTTGTCGCGAGCTATCTGGAGACCTACCACGGCAAAGCGGTCCTGTTCGGTTCCTCTTTGGCGCCGGATTGCCTGGATTGCCACGCCAGCCAGGAGAGCGTGCACGAAATGCGTGCCGCGACGGATCCGCGTTCTTCCGTCCATCCGGAGAATCGTCCGGCCGTGTGCACTACGCAGGATTGCCACGGTTCCGCCGGCCCGGCGATTGCTTCCTTTGACGTCCACGCCAATCGTCATTTACGAACCCATCCTCTGGAGTTCGCAGTGGGGCTGTTCTTCGTGATCGCGACGCTCGGTATCCTGCTGCCCATTCTGACTCTCAACGTGCTCGGCCTCGTTCGTGAGCTTTTCCCGAGTCACCATGCCGAAGAGGAAATCGAACGGCTTACGAGACTTGCGGAAAAGAAAGCGGCCCGTGAAGACGGTATCCTGCGTTTTGGCGGCGGACTGCGAATCCAACACGCTTTTCTGGTCACTGTTTTCGTGATCCTCTGTCTGACGGGATTTCCCATGAAATTCCCTGAGGCGCGATGGGCTCCGGTGATCTACGAGCTGTTCGGCGGAATCCACGGCGCTCCTATCGTCCATCGCGTCGCCGGCGTGGCTCTGCTGGTGGGCTTTACCCTCCACATCATCCTGATTCTGGTGAACGTTGGGCGTTCCCTGAAGCGCAAAGGGCAGCGAGGACTCAAGGCATGGATCATCGCAATCATCGCCCTGCCGATGATACCGAAACGGTGTGACCTGAGCGACTTGGTGGCGTGGGCGAAATACGTGTTCTTCCTAAGCCCACGGCGAGCCAACTACGGCCATTTTTCCTGGAAGGAAAAACTTGAGTATCTGGGTCTGTTTTGGGGCATTCCCCTGCTGGGCGTAACCGGTATTCTGCTCTGGGCCGAGAGCATTTCGAGTCATATCATGCCGGGCTGGGCGCTCAACGTAGCGTATCTGGCCCACACGTATGAGTCCCTCCTGGCCGTGGCGCATATCACGCTTGTACATATCCCGGGTGTCATCGGGCGGCCCGGCGTCTCGCCTTTTTCCAGCATGGTTATCAACGGTAAGATCTCGCCGCGAGCGCTGGCCGAAGAACACGGGGGCGAGGTTCAAGGTTTCGTTACAGCCCCGGAGGTGAAATCATGAGTCATAAACCGGACCCCTCGAAACGGCTTTTTCTTTTTGCGTACGTCGGTATGTGGAGCGTCCTGCTCATCGCGGCGGGCGCCTGGCTGACCGTGTACCTCGTTGGGACGCTGGGCGACCCTCTTGCGGGCAAAGCAATAGAGGCGGCCAATGCCAAAGTGTTTGACAGCGTCCTGGCGCTGACCGACAAGAAGGTCGTACGGTACCTTGGTGAATGGGAATTAGTGGAGCCGAAACTGCCCGGTCACTTCCACCACATCGGCCGCTGGTACCAATCGGACAAGTGGAATTTCTGCATTGAGTGCCACGGGCCGATTCCGCATTCGCGAAGTCTGAAGGAACGCGCCTTTCTCAATATGCACAACCTGTTCATTTCATGCCAGGTCTGCCACGTGCAGGAGAGTGAGGGCGTTGCGCCCCACCGGTTCGGCTGGGTGGATATGGCCACCGGCCGGCTCGGCCCAAATCCTGAAATGGTAAAGGGCGTGTGGGGCGAATATGGCGCCAAAATCATCCCGCTCACGGGGCCGCAAGAGAGTCCTGAGCCTTTGAGCCTTAAAGAGGAGCAGGAGTTTTCTACAGAGTTCCGCCAACGCATGAACAGCCTGAATGACAGCCAGAAAGTCATAGGCAATAAGTTCATTCACAGGAAATGCGTTGAAAATCCGGTGCGGTGCAGCGTTTGCCACGATGCGAACAGCCAGTTCTTTCCCTATACGGCCCTCGGGTATTCGCAGGAGCGGGCCGCCTTTCTCGTCAGCACGGAGGTCGTTGACCTGATCAAGCGGTACGAAACGTTTCTTATGCCGAATTTACTCAAACCTCAGCAGCAGGAAGGGCAGGGTACGCAAGAGGAGAAGCCGTGAAGCTGAAGTTGCACTCTCCAGGAGCCAAGGCAGGGAAGCCGGCGGCCGGAGTGATGGGATTTCTTGAAAAAAGACGCTGGCTCGGTGCAACACTTTTGTTGCTGGTCTTAGCAGTGGCTCCTGTCATTTCCTCTGCTGAGCAGAGGCCTGCCGCAAAAGAGGGCGTCCGGGGAATCAGGACGTCGAATAAAGTTGTGCTGACCGGACCGGAAGGGGACCCCTTCGACATGCCGAGCGACGCCGCCGTCGGTCCTGAGGGCGATCTCTACATTCTTGACGGAGTCCACCACCGCGTCGTAGTCTATGATGCAGAGGGAAAATTCCGGTTTCAGTTCGGCAGCCGCGGCGTCGAGCCTGGCCAGCTTCTCTACCCGCTCGGCATCGCTGTCTCGCCGGACGCAAAGGTCTATGTCGCCGATTCGGGAAATCATCGTGTTCAGACATTCACGTCAAACGGGCAGCCGCTGGATGTAATCACTCTGGCTGCCGGGCCGTCAGGTACGCCCGCGGATCCGACGGACGTAGTTGTGGATCCTGCCCGTGATCGGATATACATCGCCGACAATGACAATCACTGCATCCTGGTTTATAACCTCGCCGGCCGCAGCTTTAAAGCGGTCTGGGGCGGCCCGGGTCAGGGCGAGCGGCAGTTCCGCTTCCCGTTTTTGATGGACATTACGCCACAGGGTTATCTTCTTGTGGTCGAGCCGATCAATACGCGGGTCCAGGTTCTTAATCCCAGCGGCAAATTCGTCAACTTCATCGGGGGCTGGGGGGTCAAAGCCGGGCAGCTATTCCGTCCCAAGGGCGTGGCAACGTGTGAAGATCGGGCCTTTGTGACGGACAGTTATCTGGGCAGTGTTCAGGTTTTCGACATGAGCGGGAGTTTTCTCGGCGTACTGGCCGACGATGGGGGGCTGCCCATGAAGTTCACCACACCTACGGGAATCACAGTTGACGCCAAACACAAGCGTCTCTACGTCGTCGAGCTCAAAGCGCATCGAGTCTGCCGTGTGGACCTGGAGTAAAGTGCGATGGAGAGAATGAAGCGGCTCACGAGACCGGCGCGGTTGTGCACGGTGCTCCTGCTTCTGATGGCGGCGGCTGTTCCTGTGAGTCCCGGCCAGGAGGTCATGCCCAATTCGAGCAAAGAGTGCGCGATTTGCCACATTCGCTGGATACAGGCTCTCGAGAGGACCACTTCACAAGAAGATCGCATGGAGGATGTTCTCGAACACCAGGCCGGCAGCGGGGATATGTGCCTGTCCTGTCACGATGGCTCAGTGACTGATTCGCGTTTCAAGGTCTGGTCAACTCAGCACCACACGACCGATTCAGTACCTTCGGCGGCGGTGCATATTCCGACCGAGACGTTTCCTCTGGACGCTCAGGGCCGCATGACGTGTGCGACGTGCCACACGGCTCACGCCGTACCAGAGAGCTCCGATCTGCGGACCGTGATTTTTCTGCGCCGGCCCAACGTCGATTCTTCGCTCTGCCTTGCCTGCCATCCTGAGCACGCCCAGAAAAGCGACTTCCAGCACCCCCTTGGGCCTGTCGAGTATTCGATCCCGCAGGAAATTCTGGATGCCGGCGGTAAGACGTCGGAGGACGGCCATACGGTCATCTGCCAGACCTGCCACGAACCGCATGGTGCAAGAAACGCCTGGATGCTGGTCCTGCCGCCTTCAAAGCTCTGCATCGCCTGCCATACCGACAAAAGTCCTGAAACGGCCCCTCCGGCCGGTGCGCCGATGCACCACATCGGACGGGCGTATCCCGGTTTTGAGCCCCCGGCCGGCCTGGTGAACGCAAAGGCCAGTTTCGGTCCCGACGGCGAGCTTTCCTGTCTTTCCTGTCACCGTCTTCACGATGCGTCTGGAGCCAAGCCGCTGCTGATTCGAAAAAATGAAGACAGCTCTCTCTGTCTGGACTGCCATAAAAGGGAAAAGGCCGTTCTCGAATCGCCTCACGATCTTCGCGTCAGCTCTCCGCAGACGGTCAACGCCGATGGGCGGACCGCCGCGGAATCCGGCCCCTGTGGGGCATGTCACCGCATTCATGGCTGGGCGCGCGATGTTCCGGAAACGCACCGGCCGCACAGCTCCGGGTGCATGGAGTGTCATCAGTCCGGCGGGCCGGGGTCGCGCGAGCGGCTCTATGTGGACGCCCACACCGTCGGGACACCCGTGCCCGGCGACATGCCCACTCCGCTGCCCCTGGATGAAGCCACGGGCAGTATCGGCTGCCTGACTTGTCACGACCCTCACAGTCCGCGCACGGCGGAAAATGGCGTGGAAGCGGCAGACGCGACAACGGCTTTGGGTGTACAGCAAAAACTGCATCATCCGCGAATCGTCATGCCGCTGAGTCCGGCTGATGCCGAAGTTCAAGCGCCTCGTTCATTCCTGCGGCGCGAAGGCTCGCAGTTGTGCGTTCTGTGCCACGATAAAATCCCTGACTTGTTGGGCGGGCCGCACAACCCCACGGAGTTTGCACCGGGCGCACGCGACGTGCTCGCCCTGCATCCTTCGGTAGGCCCTTGCCGCGTGTGCCACACGACCCATAGTGCTCTCGGCCCTCACCTTTGGGCGCGCACGCCGGCAACCGGGGCGGGCCGAATCGCCGATCTTTGCGGCGCCTGTCACGATGACAAGCTGGGCGCACAGGGTTCCGTGCATGACCCCGGAACCGCCGAGTGGGCGAGGAAGCTTGTCCGCCCGGGGACGGCGGGCGCCGGCTTCGTCTCCAAAGGTTCCTGCATCGACTGTCACCCGGTGCACGACCCGAATGAGCCTGCGGGCATCTGGGGATTCATCGGCGGTCCGGCACAAAGTGACGGATCAAAATCCTGCGAAACCTGTCACCGAGCAGGCGCGCCGGGCAAAGCTATGGAAACGGCGCATATAGGGAAAATCCTCGGAGCAGATGTTGTGAATCTGCCCGAAAACATGGTGCTGGGTCCTGAGAGGCGTATCGTGTGCACCACGTGCCACGATATCCACCAGAATTGGCAGGACTCCAAATTACTGATAGCATCGATTCCCGATCTGTGCGGCATCTGCCACCCGGGCGAGCTGGGCGTACAGGCCTCGGTGCATGACCCTGGGACGGCGGACTGGGCGAAGAAGCTCAATTTCGTCTCGAAGGGTTCGTGCATCGACTGCCATCCCGTCCACGGCCCGAAGGGCGAAGGCGGCATTTGGGCAACCATCGGCGGCGACGCCTCCCGGGAGTCCTGTGAGACGTGCCATCGAGCCGGAGCGCCGGGCCGGGCGATGCAAACGCCCCATTTGGGAAAGAGCATCGGGGCGGAGCCTGGCAATCTTCCCGCCGATATGCCGGTAAGCGACGAAAGGCGGATATTGTGTACGACGTGCCACGACATCCATCAGGGCGAAAATTCGAGATTTGGAATTCGAGATTCGGAATTCTCCGCCTCTGACGGGGCGTCGGGGCTTTGTCTCGCCTGTCACGTGAAGGCCGGCGGGCTGATCGACACGCTTCACGATTTGAGGGTATTGGCGCCCGATGCGCGGAACGTTCGCGGCGAGACGGCGGCCGAGTCGGGACCCTGCGGTTCCTGCCATTTGGTACACGTCGATCCCAATAGCGGCGGCGTGTGGGCCTGGCCCCAGGGGGCGCGAGGCCTGGCGTCCGGAGATCCTAAGATTCCCGCTTCCGGCGGGCCGGGCAGCGGCCTGTGCACCTGCTGCCATCGCCCCGAGGGGTGTGCGTCAGGGCGCGTTGCGAAATATGTGGATCACCCGGACGTTGCTCTGGTAAACCGCACCAGTCCCGGGCAATCCGGTTACATGCCGACCTTTGACGCACTCGGACAAGAGTCGCAAACCGGGGCCATCTCCTGCCTGACCTGCCACGAGCCTCATGTCCGGCCTTCACCACCGGGGGCAGGCAGTGAATCGCTGCACCAACGTCGCATGTTTCTGAGGCCGCAAGCGCAGCAGGGACTGTGCGTCGATTGCCACGGGGCCGAGACTCTGTGGCGATTCCTCTACTACCACAAAGAGCAGCGCAATCCTCTCCCTGAACGAGATTTGAAAGCGCCCTCTGTTCCATCATCATGACCGGAAGGGATATTCGACGAATCATTCTTCGCCCTTGGCTCGGCAGCCCTGGAATGCTATACTCGTGCTCGGAATCATAAGGAGACGCCGGTGCGTATTTACAAAGTACTTGTAACAGTGGACGTGATGACCCTGAAGAGAACACTATTGCTGTTAGTGACCATAATATTGCTCCTTGCCGGCTTGTCTGCTGGGGGCGACTGGCCCCATTGGCGGGGGCCCTTTCTGAACGGCTCGAGCGACGAGAAGAACCTGCCGGCCGCCTGGGGCAAGACGGAGAATATTCTCTGGGTAGCCTCTCTTCCCGGCCATAGCTCCGCCACCCCCGCGATCGCCGGCGGCAAAGTTTTTGTAAGCTCGACCGACAGAAACAGCGACGATCTTTGGGCTCTGTGCCTCGATGCCGGAAACGGCAAGGAGTTGTGGCGCCAAAGACTGGGCACGTCCGGCAGGGAAACCCCTCGCAACAACCTGGCCACGCCGTCGCCGGTGACGGATGGCGAGTTCGTGTATTTCATCTATGGCTCCGGCGATTTGGCCGGGCTGGATTACAAAGGGAACGTCCTTTGGTCACGCAATATTGAGGCCGAGTACGGCAACATCTCGATAAAGTACGGCTACAGTTCAAGCCCGCTGCTGTATGACAGCAGGCTTTATGTACTGATCCAGCGGCGCCATACGGCCTATCGCTCTCCCCAGAGTACCAGCCTCGACGCATTTCTATTGGCGGTCGATCCCAAAACAGGCAAGCAAATCTGGAAGCAGCCTCGCAAGACCGATGCGATGGATGAGTCGCTTGACTCCTACAGCTCGCCAATATCCTCGCAAGACGCCGGACGCGCCGAGATTCTCGTCATCGGCGCTGACTACGTGACGTCCAACGACCCTGCAACAGGCGCGGAACTCTGGCGTTATAGATACGCTCAGCAACGAAGTGGCAGAGATCGTAACATCAGCTCCCCTGTAACCGGGGAAGGACTGATCTTTGGTGTCCCTCCGAGGGGCAGCATGGGCCTTCTTGCGTTCAAGAGTGGCGGGCAGGGCACTCTCACGGATGATTATGTCGCCTGGAGATTCGATGGCTCGGGGCCCGATTGTAGTACACCTCTCTATTACAAGGGCAACCTCTATGTCCTTGCCGACAGGAAGGGGGGAGTCCTGACCTGTATCGATGCGAAGACCGGCCGGCAGAAATGGCAGGGCGAGCTGGGCGGCAGTGCTCCATGGTGGGCCTCCGTTACAGCCGGGGATGATAAGCTCTACTGTATCAGCGAGACGGCCCAAGCCGTTGCTCTTGCCGCTGGGGACGAGGGATTCAAGGTGCTATGCCAAGTCGATATGGAGGATAAGCCGGTGCAGGCTTCGATTGCGATTGCTGAAGGGCATCTGTTCATCCGCACGGCCAACAAGCTATTCTGTGTGGGTAATTAGCGATCGTTGCTTGTTTGTCGTCTGTCCTCTGGCGTGTATGCGTGTAGCGTGGCCTCACTGACGCATCTTCTCAATCGGTTTGCTCGTAGATTTGAGCGATGTCGTAGAGTAATTTTTCGAGCCGGGAAAAGTACTCATCCTCGGAGAAGCTTTTCCTGGTATCACGCAGCTTGACGACCTCCAGCTCCAGCCGATCACGCTGAGAGCGGAACTGGGGCGGCATTCTGTCCTCGGCTTCGTTGTAGACCAGATGAAACTGGCCGGCACGATAGCCGTCAGGCGATGCGCCGCCTTCGGCCTTTTGCACGGGCCGGATGCCCCGAAACCAGTCCGCTCGCGTGCCGAGTCCGTCTCCATTGTCGTCGAGCAGGGCGTGCTCGGTGGCCAGAAGGCCGGCCGCCGCGTAGAACTGATCAACGCGGGCGGAAGCGGTCAGAAACGCCTCCAGCAGAGACGTCTGGTCGTCCTTGTCAAGATCGGCCTGGGATTCGGCAATCGCGCCGGCCAGATATTGGCCAAAGCGCGCATAATTCTGTTCAAAGCCGCTCTTGGTCGCCGTAATCACGACGCGTCCCGGCGCCGACAACGTGCTCAGGAAAGGGGCGCTGGATGAAGCCGTGTTGATCACGACAAGGGGTCGGGAAAACGGTTTGAGCCATTCGGCCAGGTCGTCTGCCGAGACGTCGGGGCCTCGCAGATTGAATTTCGCCGTTTTGCCGTCAAAGGTCCCATGCCCGATCAAAACCAGCCACAAAGCTTCATCGCCTTGTGGGGATTCGTGTGCCAGCATTTCCCGGAGCGCCGCGCGGTCGTTCTCCCTCAAGGGACGCCTTACGGTGGGTTCCTGAATGTTGTTTAAACCGACCGCCGCAAATTTTGCATGGCCTTTCTGGCAGGCTTTTTCCCAGAGACCGGCCCACTCGGCGAATGGCGCTTCGTACTGCGGCGTTCCGGCGGCCCCAACGACGACTATGACAGTGGGCCGCTCAACGCTCTGGTCGCCCTTGCCATGTGCCGGCCGAGCATTAACATTGAAAATTAGTACGCTGATGAACAGTACCCGGAAAATTTGAGATTTGAGATTTGAGATTTGAAATGTGATCACGGCATCCCCTTCCAGCGGCGCAGGGCCCATTCGCCGATAAAGCACATCAGAGCAAGCAGGAAAACCGCCGGCAGAATTCCCCTCAAGTCCCACACCGGCGTGATCAAAGTTTCCGTGATCGGAGCCTCGCGGCCGGGCAGGTCACGAGCGAAGCGGCTCAACGCATCCAGCTCAACCATCCGTCCCCCGGTCTGTCGGGCGATTTTTTCGAGCAATGGGCGGTTGGTTCCGATCGAGCGGAATTCTCTCGCTTCGAGATCGACGGTCCATCCGATCTGGGCGTCGCCGGCTTGCAGGCCTTCGGCGTCGGTCGCAATGGCACGGGCCAGGTAGCTGCCGTCACGATGAGGAACATACATAGCTTCAAACAGCCCTGCTTCGCTCTCCTGGGGATTGCTGCCGGATAGCACCGGCTCAGCGGTCAGTTGCACCTTTTGAGCCTCCGGCGTACTGACCTCAATGGCGACCGAGACGCTCTCGGCAGGCTCGAATTTTTTATCGCGTGCTCGTACCTGTAGAACCATAGCTCCGTCAACCTGGTCGGGTTTCTGAGCGGCGTAGTCCTGCGGATTCCTAACGGAGAACGAGATACGATTCGGCACATCCGCTACCAGCCATCTCAGCATCTGTCTCCAGAACTTATTCAAGTCCTCACGCATCTTGGGATCCGTCATACCCCATCGCCACAGGTCGCCGACCGTCAGCGCCGCCGCACGCCCGAGGCCGTACCTTTGCACCGCCAAGGCCGGCAATGGCTGTGTTGTGTCACTTTGTGCCGGACCGGCGGCGGCAACGACCCCCGCTCCGGCTTTGACCGACGGGACGCGATTGAACACGCGAAAAGCCGGCATTGCCGAGAGCCGCTCCTGCTCATCCTGCTCGTTGTCGCGCAGCCGGGCCCAGGGTTGCAGCCACCCCTCGCGGGTTAGTTTCAAACGGACCTCCGAGGTGATCTGTGCCCCGGGCGGGCGATCCAGGTGAACCGGGAGAATCCGGCCGATGGGCGTACGATAAAAGCCCCCTTCGCGAAAGGATTCTTTGCCGCCCAACATCAGGAATCCGCCGCCTCGCTCATCCACGAATCGCCGAAGCAGCTCCATCTGGTCGTGCGAAAAGAAACCGGCTTCAACGTCATCGAGAATGACGGCGTGATAGCCGAACAATTCCTCGGCGGTCTTCGGGAATCCGTCGCGAAGCTCCGCCTCGTCACGCGTGCCCAGGCGCACGAGGACCGGCTGGTCGTACTGCTCCGCTTGTTCCGGGTCCTTGTTGTCGAATCCGCGATAAAGCGGATTGGCTGCCTCGCCGCTGCGCCCGCGCCAATCGTATTTGGGCTCGCGTCTTGCGACGCGGAGCAGGCCGACAAGCTGCACTTGTTCATCCTCGCCAACGGCCCGCCGCAGGAACTTGTATTCCCAGTTCGGCCTGCCGCTCACGTACAGAATCCGGTACGGTCCCTTGCCGCGGTCCACGACAAGCGTGCGCTTGTTATTCGCCAGCGTCGCTTCCGATGGCTCTCGCTGCTGATCGGAGGATCGATCCTGCGGGATTTCTTCCTTGATGCTAACCTGATAGAACAGGACGCCGGTCCGATCCGGCCGCAGACGGAAACGAAACGCATGCTTCTCGCTGTCCCTGGAGAGGCTGTACGTTTGGCGCTCTACTAACTTGCCCGAGCTCTCGGTCAAGTCCAGCGTCATGCTTTTGCCGGCGTATCCAAATGCCTCGACGTCGGCCTGGATCGTCACGGGGGCGTCCTCGAAGGACGTCTGGCTGGCCGAGACGTTCGTCAGGGCGATGTCCCTGGGATGGTGGGCGGCGCCAATGACGACCGGGTAAACCGGCGGCACGCCCGACAAATCGTAGAATTGTTCGCCCATATCCGTCGCGTTGCCGTCCGTCATCAGGAGCACGCCGGCCAGCGGCCTGCCGTGGTAACGCTGGGCGATGGCTCGCAGGGTTTCACCGATGGCGGAGGCCTTGCCGTCGAAGGATAGCTCGGAGAAATCCGTCGCGCGGCGAAGCTGCGAATCAAAAACGTACTGACGAACCTCGAAATTCTCCGCCAGGCTGGCAAGCCAATCTGACTTTTCGGCCCCCAGAGCCGCCTGGAGGATCTGGCCGCGGCTCCGGGGCTCGCCCCGGTCGAGAACATTCATGCCGCTGCTGTTATCGGCGACGACGAGAAAAAGATTCGCGCCTGATTTGGCGCGTTTTCCGCTCCAGAGCGGTTCCATCAGGCATGCCGCCAGAACTGCTATGCCCAGGAGTCTCAGACAAAAGGCCGTCTTGTGGACCGCTCCTTTCTCCGGTGAGCGCCGATATGACCAGACCAATAGCACAAGGGCCGCAGCCAACACAGGGACTGCCAGCCACATCCAAGTGCTTGCAGAGACAATGATCGACGCGAGCAACATCAATCGTCCCCCCCCAGTTTTTCATAGTACCTTCGCACCAGCTCAGTGAAACGTCCTGGGACGGGATCCCGATCAATCGGAACGGGCGTGCTGTTGTCGGGCTGGAGTTTTGCCAGCTCTTCGCTGATGCGGTCGCGTAATTCGGTCAGCGGTTTGGTGATTTGCTCGCCGACCAGGTCCCACTGGGGCTCTTTGCCGTGACGGGTGAACTCCGCCCGCATCGCGCGGGCACGGTCCCGAATCCTCGCCGCATCATTACGCAGGTCCTGCTCGTTAAGCATCTCCTCCACGTCGCGCAGCCGGTCGGACCATTGTGTGAATTCCCTGCCCGTGAGCGGCCCGTTCGGATCGAGCTGGTCCAACGGCCCGGATGTCCCTCGAATGCCGCCCCCGCCCGTCGGATCGGCTCTTCCGCCCGCGTTGCGATTACCCCGTTGCTCCCGGCCGGTTCCCGTTCGGCCGTCGGCAACACGCTGCTGATTCGCTGCCGGGTCTTGCGGCCCGTTGGGGTCCCCACCTTGTCCACGGCCGGCACCCGACTGAGCATTCGCTTGCTGCCGCTGGCCCGCCGAATCCGGCGGTTGGTTCGTGTCGCGGGCATCTTGCCCGCGATTCGAGGGCTGGACGCCCTCGGCATGTGCCGTCTCGTTTGGATCACCGCCTTGCCCGCCGGACTGGCGTGCACGAGCCGCCTCCTCATTCACCTGCCTGATGAGCTCATCGAGCTGCTGCCGGGCCAGACGCATGGATTCAGCTTCGTCGCCGAGTACGCTCTTGGCGGCTTCTTCGACACCCTTGCGAAGCTCTTCGATGCCCTTGCCGGCCTGGCGCTCAATCTGCTGGGCCTCCGGCAGGAAGTTGCGCCGCAGCAGCTCGCCGGCGACCTCCATCGCCTTGTTGAGATTTCCAGTGCTCGTCTGACGCAGCGTATCATAGAGCTTTCGCGAGAGCAGCGGCTCCGAAGTCTCCGCTTGTTCGCTCACCTCTTTCATCCGGTCAACCAATTCACTGGTGCTCTCTTTCTGCTGGTTCATTCGGTCCGCCAGCTCGCGGCTTGCGCCGTCGTCCGTCAGTGTCTTTTGTTTGGCGTCGATCTGCTGCTTTATTTCATCGGCGATTTCCTTTTGTTGCTGATCAAGCTGCCGGGCCTGTTCCCGCATGTCGCGCATCTGGTCGGTAAACTGGCCGGACGTATTCTTCCGGAATTCATCGCGCATTTGTTCGAGCTCACGCTGCGCCCGCGTGGTGGAGGTAATCGCCCTGGAAACCATCTCCTGCTCCAGCTCATCGAGCGACTGACGGATTCTTGAGCGGCTTTGGTCAAGCTGCTCTCTTGCGTCGGCCATGCGCTGGCGGTTCTCGGGGCTTTCCATTCGCTGCTGGAGCTCGTCCACATCCCGAAGGGCCTCGAGCTGCTCTTCTCGCAGACGTTTCAATTCGCGGCGAATCTCCTCTTTCTGCTGCTCGGTCTGCGCTTGCCGAAGGGCCGCCTCAAGCTCCTTGAGCTTGTCGCTCATCTCACTCTGCCGTCTCGCCAGCTCGCTCAGCCGATTGAGAACCTGAAGGTCCTCACGTCCGGTCGCCTGCTCCTGAGATTGGGCGAATCGTTCCGTCTCGTATCGATTCTCCTGTTGCCGCAGCTCCAACTGCTGCAATTGTTGTTCGGAGCGGGCGGAACGAGCCGTACTGCTTGAAGATGAGCTGCGGGCGCGCCCGATCTGTCGCTCATCCTGCCTCAGTTTGAGCAGCTCCTGGTAGGCGGACTGCTCTGCGGCCAGCGCCGGCGTCAGCTCCGTCGGCGCTGCCGTTTCCACCGTCCCGGCCAAGTGTTCCAACGATGTCTCCATGTATTGTGTGGCTGCCTGGAGGGCCTTGATCTGCGGCGGCTCCTCCGCCTGCGTCAAAGCCGACTGGGCTTTCTGCAGCACGTCAGCCTGCGATTGACGGACGATTCCAAGGTCTTCTTTTTGGTCATCGATGCGGCCCGACTGATCGGCCTGCCGCTTGATGTTCCACGTGGCGATGATAATCTGCTTCTGCAGGCGAGCAAGCTGCTCATCCTGCTGCTGGTTCTGCTGCTGGCCGTTCTGGTTTTGCTCCTGATTCTGCGGATTCTGGGATGATTGACTCTCGCGGAAAACCTCCTCGAAAGGACGTATCTCCGCGAAGTATATGTCGCTGGATGTTCGGCGTGTCTTGCCGTCCGGGCCCACGTCGTCAGCCCAGAAGTAGTACGTCAGCAACTGGTCCGGCTGGGCGTCGAGCGATTCCAACGCCAGCACGTGCCTGACCTGCTGCTTCTGGCTCGATTCGGCCGCTGATCCCAGTGAAACATCCTTACTCTGGACGCCGGCAAGGGCATAACTGAGCCCGTAACTAGTCAAGCCATAGTCGTCTGAAACTTCCGCTTCCAGGCTCAGCTCCTCCAGAGGCGAGGCCAGAACGTCGCGATTGGGAAACGTGGGTTTGAGCTCAGCGGGAAGGTTCTTGTGGACATCAATCACAAAACGCTGCGGAATCTCGTTGGTCAGCCCCTGGGCGTCGGTCAGGTTCAGCTCATACCGCTCGCTCTGCCGTGCGATGAGTGACGTGGTATAGACGTTCGCGTGCTCGCCATCGACTGTCAGATCGACAGCGGAGCTCTCCCCTCGGCTTTGCTCGGGACCAGCTTTGGCGACGAGTTTCGCCGTAGTCACGGCTTTGTTGAGAATGAACGTCAGCAGGACTTGCGATCCCTCGACGGCGCTGATGTGCCGCGTGTCTATGACGACCTTTTCGGGCAGTTTCGTGTACGAGGGATAAATGATCTTCGCGTCGGCTCTTGTCAGAACCGGGTGCTCGTAAACGCTTATCCGGTAATCGCGCGTGCGTCTGCCTGCGTACTCGATACAGTAGAGCAGGTCGCCGTTGACCTGCTGAATGATGCCGCCAAACACCGGATCCTCAAGATTCTTGGCCAGATCGATTTTCTGTTGCGGCTCATCGGGTGGGCCGAACAGCAGGCGGGCTTCCGCCGGCACGCGGTCGGCGAATCGCGCCAGAATGACCACCGGCGAGCCTGCTTCCACGTGGGTGTCTCCGGGACTGACGGTGATCTGGTAGTCTCTTGCGGCCAGCACATTCTTGCCGGTTCCGAATAGAAGGGGAACCGACGGCAATAGTTGTGACAGTGCTCCGATAAGAATTGACAGTACGGCCAGTCCGCCAAGCTCCGCCGCGAAAAGCCTTCTCGATGAGATGCTGGCAAGCCAGTCGTGCTGAACGGCGTGCCTGACGGCTTCGCCGATGACCCGTTCCTGAAGATAGCCGAATTGGCCGTCGGATTCTTCAGGCTCTTGTTCTATGGCGGCCAGGAGCAGGGCTCGCAGATCAGGGTGCCGCTGCTCAATGTATCGGGCGACCGCCTTGTAATCCACTCCGTGCCGAAAGAATTTGTACAGGGCAAAACCCGTCGCGAGCACGGTTGAGACACACAGCGCCCAGTTTGCCGCCGACGATTTCCATCCCCAGAGCCAATCGGCGCTTATCAGACCGATAGCCACCAATGCGCAAATAAACCAATAGACCGACAACCGCCATGCCAGGTGCAAACGCCTTCGGCGATTCACCATCGGTTGCAGCCGTTTGCGGAGAGCTTGTTCGATCATGTTTTCTCCCCTTCAGAGACGTAAGGCGCGCCGGTCAACCAGCCCGCCAGGGCGATCTCAACGAGCGAGACAGCGAGCAGCAGTACAAACACCCATCGCCAGAGTTTCTGCTCCTGTTCCAATGCGAACGCAGGGGCAACCCGGTATGATTGTCCTAATCTGTTATTGGCTTTATCCTCAATCTCGCGGCCCCTCGCGGCCGCCCCTACGGAAACGCCGTAGCTTTCGAGATCTTCAATTGGCATGACGGCGGTTTGACATTCCTTCAAGGGCAGGTTGACCGCGAAAAGGCGGTTTCCCGTGGACGGCTCAACGGTGTAGATTCCGGGCAGATCCGTCTGAGTAAAGGTTCTCTGGCTGGTATCAAGCTGGGTCACGGCGCCATCAGGTCTGCGAATCTTCAACTGGGACAATTCGGGACTTAATGGCTGCGGTGTAGTCACCGGCTCGCCGACGAAGTATTGTGACCGCTGTCCCGTTAGAGCGCCGCCCCATTCGAGGACGGAGTAAAGCAGGGGGACGAATTTGGATGACAGCGCGAGCTGGCTGTCTGCCGGATGCCAGCCGCTGGTAAGAACCAGCAGCGATCCATTTGCGACACTCAGATCGAACCACGCCGGCTCGCCGTTATCAAACCGGGCCAGTACCTTCGTGCCAGGCAAATCGACGAGGTCTATGTTCCGGTGTTTCCAAAAGTGAACTCGGGTGAAATCTCCGAAGTGAGGCTCGCGGAAGGGCGTCAGCAGCGGGTGCTCAAAGTCAATCTGACTGAGCATGACGTATCCGTCAACGGAGGCTTCTTTGGCCTTGACGGCATCGATTCCCGCGAGGGCTGCAATCGTCCTGGCGGCGTCGGGCGACCTCATCGCCAAAAGAAGAGTCCTGCCTGAGTCAAGGTATCGTCGCAGCGCAGCGCAACGTTCCGGCTCAATCGTATCGGCGGCAATGATCAAATGGGCTTTGGCAACGTCCGCTTCTGCGATTGCCTGTGGCGAACAGGAAGTCAAATGCGGATCGATAGCGGCCGTGGCTGCAAACGCCCGCTGAGCGTAATAAAACATGCCCTGAACGTCATTGGCGTCGTCGTTGCCTATGTACAGGATATTGATTTGTTGGGACGAATGCGGGGCTACGTAGAAGATGTTGTCAAAGTCGTGGTCGTCGCCTGACAGGACAAGCCTGTGGCCGGTTGGCTTGTCCGTCGGCGCCGGCACACGCACCACGATGCTGCGGCCGGCCGGCACGTACACATCTGTGGCCTGACCGAATGCCTCATCGGCCCAGTTCAGATTGAATCGTTCAGAGGTCGCGTCCGGCGAGTTTGTGACGCGAACAGCGATGGATGGGTCAGCCGCGGATGGCGGGCTGGTCGCCAATTGAAGAGTTGCGTTAGTTGTGCCTTTGGCCTGAATGAACTGGACCGTTAATTTCGTGTGTTCGGGCCACTGATAGGCCCGCAGCGCCTCAAGGTCGGCGCCCTGCTGCAAATCGCTGATCAGCACGACCTCGTGTGTCCAGACGGATTGTTGTGCGTCGTTGGCCTCATCGTCCTCGATAGCCTCCGCTGCCGTGACCAGGGCGTGCCCCAGGTCGGTCGAGGCCCAGCCCGGCGACAATTTCGATATTTGCTCGGTCACAACCGAGACGCGCCGGCTCGGATCCAGTTGGGCCCATTGTTCGAATCCCATCAGCGTTTCTGCGCTCTGATCGAAGCTCATCACGCACACTCGGTCCGCGGGACTGACGTCTTTCAGCGCCGAGGCGGCTTGACTTACGGCCCGGGTCCACATTCCGGCACGCCGCATCGACGCACTCGTATCCATGAGCAGAACCGTGCGTCTGGCGGGATGAACTGCTTTTTCCCCTGTATCTCGCGGAAAGAAAGGCCGGGCAAACGCAAATGCAAGCAGGCACAGGATGATGCACCGTAAAATCAGAAGCAGCAGATTTTCCAAGCGGCTGCGGCTCTTGAATCGCGGCATGGTGGTGCGCAGGAACATCAGTGAGCTGAACGTCACGCGCTTTCGCGTCTGCCGGCGAATAAGGTGCAGGATGATCGGCACGCCAATGGCCGCGATACCTGCCAGAAACAGCGGATAAAGAAAGCTCATACCGTCCTCCCGGCTCTTGGACCAGCCCTGCGTCTGACCTGCTTTCTGCGGTGCATCCGGTCCTGCAGGAAATCGAGCAGGGCCAGGTCGAAGGCGCGATCCGTAGCGAACAGGTGGTAATCGATGCCGAGGTTTCGGCACGTGGATTCTACTTTGGCCAGGTGTTTATCCAGCATCCGTTTATAGGGCGTCTGGGCGTCGGCCGGATCGACGTACATGTCGCGGCCGCTCTCCACGTCCCGGAAAAGCGCCGGCGTCTCGAAGCTGAAGTTCAGCTCGGCCGGGTCCAATACATTAAACAGTACAACGTCATGTCCGCCCGCGCACAGATAGCCCAGGTCCGATTCCAGCCGGTCAATCGACGTCAGCAAATCCGAGATCAACACGATCAGGCCTCGCCGGCTCAGCATCTGGGCGATGCGCTGCAGCGGCGGTCCCAGGTCGGTGGCGCTGCCTTCGGGATCGGCCTCCAGCGCCAGCATCAAACGGCGTAAATAGCCCGGCCGATTGCGCGGCGGCAGGTACTGTCTTATCCGGTCGTCGAACGTCGCCAGCCCGACGGCGTCACCTTGCGTGAATAGAAAATAGGCCAACGTCGCGGCCAGAGTACCGGCGTAGCGTGACTTGGTATAGCCTCCGGAGCCGTAACCCATCGACCGGCTGTGGTCGATCAGCAGGTGGCAATGCAGGTTCGTTTCATCTTCGAACTTCTTGATATAGAATCGGTCGCTGCGGGCATAGACCCGCCAGTCGATATAACGGGGATCGTCGCCGAACGTGTACTGGCGGTACTCGGTGAACTCCACCGAAAAGCCGTGATAGGGGCTTCGATGAATCCCCTTCCAGAAACCTTCGACAATGACTTTGGCGCGGAGCTCCATCGACTTGATCCTCATCAGTGCGACCGGATCGATCAAGCCGCCGGTGCCGCCGGCGGCGTCCCGCGAACTGGATGGTGCCGCGTGGGCTGTCATTTCACTTAGCTCTCCTGGACCGATTTAAGCAAACGCTCGACGAGGCTCCCGACCGTTATGCCTTCGGCTTCGGCGCGGTAGTTGATCAATACGCGATGCCGCAGCACCGGCAGGGCCAGGGTTCGTATGTCCTCGAAGCTCACGTGGGACTGGCCGTGGAGCAAGGCTCTGGCCTTGGCGCCGAGAACCATGTACTGCGAGGCGCGCAGCCCGGCTCCCCATGTGACCCACTCGTTTATATAATCCAGCGAATTCTTCGGGCCCGGGCGTGACGCCGCCGCAAGCCTCACTGCATAGCGCACCACGTCTTCGGCGATAGGCACTTTGCGGACCACATCCCGAAATCGCAGCAAATCTTCGCCCGACAATATCTGCTCGATGGGTTCGGGTTCCGTCGTTGTTGTCTGGCGAACAACGGCAACCTCATCATCCTCGGACAGATAGTCAATCCAGATATTGAACATGAATCGGTCGAGCTGCGCCTCGGGCAGTGGATAGGTTCCTTCCATCTCAATCGGATTCTGCGTTGCAAACACGAAAAACGGCTCGCCGAGCGTATAGCAGACGCCGGCGGTGGTGACATGGTGCTCCTGCATCGCTTCGAGCAGGGCGGCCTGCGTCTTGGGAGGCGTACGGTTGATCTCGTCGGCCAGAATCATGTTGGCGAAGATCGGTCCCTCGGAGAACACCATCTTTCGCCCTTCGGCCGTCTGCTGAAGGATTTCGGTGCCGGTGATGTCCGCCGGCATGAGGTCCGGCGTGAACTGAATACGCTGAAATTTCAGATTGAACAGTTGCGCCAGTGATTTGACTAACAGCGTTTTGGCCAGCCCGGGCGCCCCGGTAATCAGGCAATGCCCGCCGGAGAGCACCGCGATAAGAAGGTGCTCGATCACGTCATGCTGGCCGATGATCACCTTTGAAAGCTCTGTCCCGATACGTTGTTGCGCCTCGCTGATCTGCTGGACCGCCCATCGTTCAAATTCATACGTTTTCGTAGCCAAAGTCATTTTCCTCTTCTGTCAGGGTGCGCAAAGGCGGTCTTGTAAGCCGCGAATTGTCGGGCACCGTTTCAATGTGTCATAGCGTAAAATACGATATTGATTCCCAACGGATAGGCTTTCTTCTCTGAAAACTCATGAAAATACCATTCGTTTTCGCCTTCTCGCTCCCAGCCGTCGCCCAGGTCAGTGTTATGACAGATAATCGCCATCATCCGGCCTTTGTCGTCATAAAGGGCTTTGTAGTGGACTTCCTTCGCGTCCTCACGTTCGTAGGTCAGCCCGTACTCTACTGCCACGTTAATACTTGGAATCTGCGGCCTTTCTTTGAGGTCAAATACGGCGTGGAAAATAGGGTGGCTCAGCGGCAGCTCAACCGGCTCGCGGTCGGGAAACACCCGTTTGATCTCATAATAAAAGTTGTCCCACTCCGCCTCGCCCCAGAAATCATCGACCATCAGGAATCCGCCGTTGAGCAAATAGCGGCGAAGACTCGTGACCTCCTCTTCGCTGAACACCAGCCGGCCGGGTTCGAGCATATAAATGAAGGGATAGTCGAAGATTTCCGGGTCCGTCAGTTCGAGGACGACGCCCTCCGGGTCAACCTCCATCGACGTCAATTGGTGCAGGCGATAGGAAAAATTCAGATCGCTGTCGGGGTAGTCCGTCGCCCAGCCGCCGCCGCTGAAGCCGCGACCATATCCGCGGCCGCCCCTCCTGTCGTAAGGCCCATCGTATCCGCGTCCGTCGTATCCGGATGAGTACCGAATTCGCACGAACGTAAAGACGTCGCGAGAGAATTCCTTGTCGGGCGTCCAACTCGGCACGCCTCTGCGTTCGGAATATCTCGAATCGCGGTATCTCTGTGCGAACACCGCGCCTGCTCCCACGCACGCTGCGAAGACGAGTATCATGATGAGCCGTGTCGATTTCTTCATCGGTTATTCTCCCCGACGGCCGGCAACGCGTCTTGACCGTCGGATTGTGGCTTGGCGGCGCCTCCGGATTCATTGACAATCTTCAACAGCAAGCGGTGCGCCTGGCGGAAGCGCGGCGCATCGGCCAATGCCAGAAGGACGTGCCTTTTCGCCGCGGCGGGGTCTTTGCGCTCCAGCAGGCGTGCGAGACGGTAATTAACGTCGGCCGGATCAGCGGGGTCCAGCAGAAGCAGGCGCCTGTATGACTCAATCGCCTGTTCCTCGCGCCCAAGCTCTTCGTTGGCCCGGCCCATTTGCCAGTGCAGTTGCGGCAGCATCGGATAGACGGCCATATATTTCTCCCCGTACCCGGCCACTTGCTGCCAATCCTCCTTCTGCAGGGCAATCTCCATCAGCCGGCCGTACGCTTGGCTTGCGTTGGACGAAACGGCCGATAGCTTCTGGAGCACTTGTTGCTCCTGCTCGGTCTCGCCGAGGTTCCGGTGTGCTTCGGCCAGGAGCATATAGGCGTTGTCGTCGCCGGTGCATTGAGGGTACAGCGTAATCAGTTTCTCCAGCGGCTCCTTCGCTTCCTGCCATTGTTGGCTGGTTATCAGAGCTTTCGCCTGCAAAGTCAGACCCCAGAAGTTGTTGGGGTGTTCTGTCAGCCATTCGGCCAGCCCCTGCGGATTCGTCGGATCGAGTTGTGCCTTTTCGGGCTGCTCCCAGTCCATCTGCGGAGCCAAATCCCCGGCACGCTTTTGGGCAAAGGCCTTAAACTGTTGTTCGATTTCCTTCATCGGCGAAGTATGTCTGGGCAGGACGGTGTTGATTTCTTCACCCTGCGCCAGGTCGGCGAGTATCTTCTTCATCGAATCGAGACCAAATCGGTCAATGAGGAATTCGACCACGAGAGCCGATTCGTAGTAGGCGAACTGAAGGTGCATCTGGTCGGGCGGGTTCAAAAATGCGCCGCTCAGATCGCTGATCGGCGTCAATTCTTCTGTAAGAATCATCCGGCGGTAATCCGGGGTGATATGCTCGCCCCACGTCGGATTGTGCTGCCATTCTTCGTACACGGAAATCCCTTCGCTCAGCCAGCGGGGCATCTTGTTATGCGTCAGGCTCAGCGTGACGACGTGGCAGAACTCGTGCCACAGCATCGAGTGCCAGTTGGACGGGACTTCCACCCTGGGACTGTTTGCCGTTATCACATCGCCGAAGCACACGCCCAAAAAGCCTTCGCCGCCGGGCATGCCGAAGGTCCGCACGGCGAAATCCTGTTGGTTTGCGAACAGCTCCACCGTTACCGTCCGGCTCAATTCCAGATCGTATTTCCTGCACAACTCGGATTTGGCCTCTTGCAGCAGCTTCACGACCTGGTCCCCGTAAACACCCGCTTCGAGTTCGTCCATTCGAACGGCGAAACCATCGACTTTTAGTGTCCTGAATTTGGACAGATTGTCCCTCAGGTTGGCCATGTTATATGCCTCGATATTGTAGGCGTCCTGATTGTGTACTTCGTCGGCCATCGTCCAGCCCTCTTGCTCCTGGCCAAGGCGAAGCAGGTCCTGGGCCAATTGAATCTTGGCCGGCAGATAGCCCGAATCAAATTTCAGCGCCTGACGCTGGTAGGCCGCCCCTTCGGCGAAACGGTACTTCTGGGACAACTTTCTTCCGATCAGATAATCGACCTGCGGATTGTTCGGACGGCATTTCAGCGCCTTGTCGCGATGGTCTTTACTCGTTTTCGAATCGTTGGCCAGATAAGCCAGGACCGATCGGTACGCCCAGGCATCCGGGTGCCAGGGATTGACAGAGATGACTCGATCGAGCAGCCCCGCTGCTCTCGCATAATCTTCGCAGTCGATGTAGTGTTCCGCCAGTAAGATCAACGCGGGGGCGTGGTGAGGATTCACGTGAAGGGCCGCGTCGAGCGACTCGACCATCAAACGGCGGTCGCTGGGATAGAACGCCCTGGCCAGGCCGTAGTGTGCGTCCGGGTCTTTGCCGAATCGTTTGAGGGCATTGCGAAATTGATCGGCGGCCAGCTCGTAATCCTGCTTGGCCAGTGCCAGGTCTCCGGCGGCTAAGTAGGCATCAAGGCAGTTTGGGTCATTCTTTATGGCACGGTTGAAAATCTGGTCCAGGACCAGCCGCGGCTCTTCCCCGAGCAGAATCAACGCTTTGCCCAGTGCCACAAGGTCCGGCGGGCTCAGGAATCTAAGGTCGCGACCGGTGCCCACCCGGGCGAGCCTCTTGAGTACTTCCTCGGCCCGGCTGGGTTCTGCGCGGCGCAAATAGACCCGGTGGCCCAGTTCCAGGAGGCGCATGCTCACCGGGTAATTCAGCAGGGCGATATCCATATCATCCACAGCCTGGTCGTATTGGCCCGTCGCCAGCAGTGTCTCAATCATCAGGATTCGCCACTCGACTGAATACGCTCCGTCGTCAATGGCTTTTTTGGAGGACTCGAAGCACTGGGCATATTGGCCGGTGTTGAATTGTTCTCTGGCGGTGTCGATATCTGCGGCCGATACCGACCGATTTGCCCCAATTATGAGCAGGGTGCAGACCACCACCCAAACCAGGCGGCTGTAGTGCGCGGCGTGCCTGCCCAAGGAAGCGATATTGCATCTACTGGAGCTGCTGTACATCCAACATCTCTGATCGCGAACCCCGCCGGATTCAGCTTGCCGACCTCGTGCTATTGCGCCTGAGGTATAGGTACGATGCCAACGTTTATAACGCGTATATATACGTATAGACGCCCAGATCGACCATAATTATTTCAAAGATTTCGGAAGAATTCTCCGCTTTCCGTTATCTATGGCAATCGGCAATGGGCTCGGCGAGCCGTTCTTGCTTTCGCAGGAAAGCATGTAGGTGGGGTACGGTTGTGTATCTTGACGAAATATCCCTGTGCACAGCACTTCCAGCCCTGACAGCTGGTCGCTCATCTTATGCCCCAGACGTGGGACTACTTCTGAACGGCCTGTGGGAGCTTCTTGCGATGCTCCTCAAGAAGGGTTTCGCTGATCTTTGCCGGGACCCTGGCGTAATGAGACATTTCCATCGTGAACGTGGCCGTTCCCTTGCTTAGCCCGCGAATCACCGTGGCATAGCCGAACATGCTGGATAGCGGAACTTCGGCTCTCGCAACGGTGTAGGTGCCCCGGATTTCGGTGCCGAGGATCATCCCTCGCCGGGAGTGGAGGTCGCCGATGATAGCCCCCTGGAATTCACGGGACATTTCAATCTCTACGGCCATGATCGGTTCCAGCAGGCAAGGGCGGGATCTCTTGAACGCTTCAATGAAGGCGTCTCTCCCCGCCGTGCGGAAGGCCAGCTCGCTGGAGTCCACCGCGTGATACGAGCCGTCATCGAGACACATTTTGCAGCCGACGATTTCGTAGCCTGCCAGAGGACCTTTCTTCATGGCCGCCTGAAATCCCTTATTTACGGCGGGAATATATTCACTGGGGATTCGTCCGGAGGTAATGTTGTCTTCGAACTCGTACGGAGATTCGGCGTCCTGGGGCAGCGGAATCAATCGGCCGACCACGTGGGCAAATTGCCCTGAGCCGCCGGTTTGCTTTTTGTGGCGGTAGTTGAATTCGGCCTCGACCGTCGGGGCTTCACGGTAACTGACCTTTGGAATCCCGACCGTTACGTAGGCCTTGTATTCCCGCCGCATCCGCTCGACATAAATGTCCAGATGCAGCTCGCCCATGCCCGCGATAATCGTCTGGCTGGTTTTCGGGTCCGTGGAAACGTGGAAGGTTGGGTCTTCTTTCATGAATCGGCTGAGGGCTTTAGCCATTCGTTCCTGGTCAAGCGAGCTGGCCGGTGTGATCGACAAGCTGATTACAGGCTCGGCCACGAAAATACTCTCCAGCGAATAGTTGATGTCCTCGCCGCAGAGCGTGTCGCCGCTGGCGCAGTCCGCGGCCAGCAGGGCGACGATATCGCCGGGACCCGCATCGCCCACGTCCTCACGTTCGTTTGCATGCATCCGCACGATGCGCCCGATACGCTGCATGCGATTCGTGCGTGCGTTGCGATATTGCCGGCTTTTGACGATGGTGCCCTGATACACGCGGACGTAGCTCAGTTGCCCGAACGATTCATCGGCGATCTTGAAGACCATGGCCACCAACGGGGCGTCGGGATCGCCGGCCAGGGGAATCTCTGTGCCTTCGTTGTCGTGGTCGCGTGCGAAGCACGAACGGTCGAGGGGACTGGGAAGAAAATCGCAGACGGCGTCCAGCAGCGGCTGAACGCCTTTGTTCTTAAACGCCGAGCCCATCATCAGCGGCACGATATGGCGGTTGATCGTCGCCTCGCGAATCGTCCGGCGGATCATCAGGCTATCGACGGATCGCCCGTCCAGGAGCTGTTCGGTCATTTCGTCGTCGAACATACTGAGGGCGTCGAGCATCTTTTCCCTTGCCCGCCGGGCCGCGTCCACGTATCCGGAAGGAATTGGCCCACGAACAACCTGTTCGCCGCAATCCCCCTCGAAGGTGACGGCTTCCATGTCGATCAGGTCGATGACGCCTCGGAACTCCTCGCCGATGCCCATGGCGATCTGAAGGGGCACCACGTTCAGACCGAGCTTGCCTGTCAGGTCCTGGTGCACCCGTTCGGGATCGGCGCCGATGCGATCCATCTTATTGATAAAAGCGATCCGCGGGACGCGGTAACGTTTCATCTGCTGATCGACTGTAATCGATTGGCTTTGGACGCCGCCTACTGCACAGAGGACCATGATAGCCCCGTCCAGAACCCGCAGCGATCGCTCCACTTCCACGGTAAAATCCACGTGGCCGGGCGTATCGATCAGGTTGATACACTTGTCTGTCCACATAACTTGTGTAGCGGCCGCCGTGATTGTAATGCCTCGTTCCCGCTCGAGTTCCATATAGTCCATGGTCGCTCCGCCCTCATCTGCGTGAACCTCCTGCATACGATGGATACGGCCGGTGTAGTACAAAATCCGCTCGCTGAGCGTTGTCTTGCCCGAGTCTATATGAGCTGAAATACCAATATTTCGAATTCTGCTGATCTTTTCCATTCTTCGATACCGTCGTTTACAAAATACAACTTACTTCGTTGCCAAGCCCGTCAGGTGCTCACACTTTAACGAGACGCCTCACCTTGGAGGCGAGCGCCTCAAATAATTTCTTAGTATTTTCCGCAGATTACAGGTGAGTATAAGAGGTTCTTAACTTCTATAAGCAGCGAAACAAACAATTGTACTACTATTTCATACATTAAGCAAGAAAAAATTAACATTTTTTGGGCTGTAGTTGATCGCGGAGGTGCCCTTCTACCTTGTTTCCGCCTTTTTCTTGTTCTACCGGGCCAACTGGATACTCTTTTTTCCGGCCGGGGTTTTGCCCCCAAAGCCTATGATTTATCGTTATTTTTTGGCACCGGCATAATATGTTCTTCACCGCAGCCGGCGTTGCCGTAGCCCCCAACGCGTCAAATCCCCTGTTTTGGGACGTCGTTCCATGGGGGGAGCCGAGCTTTGAGTGCTCGGGTCTTTTTCATGCCGTAAGCGCAATGAAGAGTGCCTTACCTGCGGGTGGAATGTAAGGGCTGCGAGCGAGGCGTTTTCAGCCCTCCTTGATTCCCCCCTTACGGACTTCGCAGCCTCACCGTTTTGCCGCGGTGATTCTCCAATCCCGCGTAGCTTGTCTTTTGCATTCAGGCTGAAAACCGGCGGGAGAGAACACACAGGTCATGAGGAGATTTGCTGTTTTTGACAAAAATCGTCGATATTCCAGGACCGAAGCACCAAGTTACCTCACAATCAGCCAGCGAAAAGCTCAGGACCGCGTATTTCGAGCCTTCCGGCCTGGCCCCGCCTGCTTCGTCACAGGCAGGAGTGCCGGGGCGGGCAGGTCGTGCGGTATTCTTACTCAACTCAGCGGCCGGCTTATCCCGCATTTCGACAGGTCCATCCAATCCGTATGCATACATACGTCCACTCCTAAACACATTCCATAATCATCCCCTCTATTTATCAAGGCGTTTCTGAAGGGTAGAATGTGGATGACAATTTTCGAAGAATTTAATTTTTTTTTCGTTGCTTCTCTTGGATGATAAGAGTATGAGTCATAAAGGCATAGTGCAAAAGGCTTTACGCTTATGTTCCAGTGCCATTAAATTTACACCTTGATTGTTGTTTTTTTGTACCGGGACGCGATGATTGCACAATATGCTGATTTTTCCGAGATTTCGATGGCCCTGAGGCCGGTTTTGCACCCTATGTTCAAGGCTCTGGCCGAAGGCATTTCGGAATTTACCTTCGCCAACATCTACCTTTTCCGCGAGGTGCACAACTACAGGGTATCTCAACTGGCTGACGGCCAATTCGTCATCGCGGGCCGCGATGGAGTCGAGCCTTTCTTCATGCTTCCCTTCGGGCTGCCCGACGAGAGCATTCTTAGCGACCTTTTCGACCGATACCGTCTGGCCAAGGCCCTAAGCGAGACGCAAGCTGAGAAATTGGCCGCCATGGGATTCCGTATTTCGCAGGACAGGGATAATTTTGATTATCTTTATTCCAGAGCAGACCTGGTGAATCTGACGGGTCGCAAGTTCCACAAGAAGAAGAATTTGCTGAACATGTTCGTAAAGAAAAATGAATGTCAGGCCAGGCCGTTGCTCGAAGAATACCGCGATGATGCGATGGAGATCCTGGAAGGATGGAAGCGCCAGCATGACGGGACGGGCGATTTTGCGGCTGCAAAAGAGGCTTTGGAGTAATCCGTCAGTTACGGGTGGGAAGGCGGTTTTTTTCCGCTGCGAAGGGACAGGGATGTTTTCTGGGCTTTTCCCCATTTCAAGGTCTTATTTGCCGTTGTTTGCTCTGAGGCTCAAGTACGATCC
>Ga0210377_10000112_pt1 | contig 71998 bp, 51 predicted proteins | sample PLM4_65_b1redo_FD_155480 | JGI IMG/M metagenome (GOLD analysis project Ga0210377, IMG submission 155480) | Groundwater sediment microbial communities from an aquifer in East River, Colorado, USA - PLM4_65_b1 redo | ecosystem: Environmental > Terrestrial > Soil > Riparian zone | place: USA: East...
TGTGACGGCCGCTTTCAAAGCCGCACTCGACAAGCTCGCCGAGCAACCCGACATCGACCCCACCGACGCCCTCTTCAACCTCAACTCCTCTTAACCATCCCCTTCCCACCCGTAACTGACGGATTACGAATAGGAGTGGGTTTAGCTTTCCTTCGAGGTATGCGGCGAAGACTGCTGCCGCCGGTGGAAGACTTGCCCGCCATCGGCATGGCGGGACAGGCTGGCGGGAACCTGAATACCATAGCCCTGCTGTTTCTGCTATTGGTGATGACCTGGAGCAACCTGTTCAAGAACGTCCGCAACTGGGCTAAAGGTAATGCCATCCCCGAACAGCTTTTCGGTGCTCCGGCCAGATGGTGGTTTCTGCTGGTCGGTCTGCTGCTTTCGGCGGGGGTGCTGGTCGCCATCATCCGGCACCGTCGCCGCGTATTACCGTTGGCCCCCGCGGACGCGTTCGGACGAGGCCAGTTATTGTTCCTGGTTATCCTTTGGGTGGCTGTTATCGGCGCCTTTATGCAGGCCTTTCCGGGAATGGCCGGCAAAGGCACATTCTTCGTGCACGCAACATTCTGGATCACCGGCGGGATTTGTTCACTGATTGTGTTAGGGTCATCCGGCAAACCGCAGAGCGAAACTCAGCCGCAGTTGGCGCCGTCCGATCATTCCTGGTGGCCCAGTGCTCGATACTGGATAAGCTGGCTGCTGATACCTATCCTTATTATCGTGCTGGCCTATCTTACCGCCTCCCTGAGTGATGGTCCCTTACCCGGCAGCAACCTTCGCTTCGAGAACGCACCGCTGCCATTAGTTGAATAGCCGATTCTCGTTGAATAGTAAGATGAACAAGCAGAGGCTTTTCAGGTCTTCTTGTTGAGGTAGGTGGGTTTGGAAACGAAATTGGCTATGTTCCTGAGAAAACCTCGCAGGGCATTCAGATTCTCGGCTGCAATCAGCCTAACCGCCGCTTTGATGTTGATAGCACTTTTCTTGCGCATCCGTAACTCTCTCTGAACAGCCGCACTTCGAATTCTCTGCCATGATGCATCTGTATAGACGCCCAAGCCGGCCGTTTATTGCACTCGCCGGAAATTTTTCAAAAAAACTTGCTACCCCCTGTCATTCTGAGCGGAACGCAGTGCAGCGAAGAATCCAGGTCGTGAAAGGAGAGTTCCGGCATCGTCAAAGACATCCCGTCCGATACCCAGATCCTTCGCTTCGCTCAAGATGACATAAGAGAGGCCAACTTAAGCAATGATTATAGGACGAGGGAATCTGGGAAATCTGAAATCTCAGATCGAGAATCCCGTATCCTCAATGCTATATGTGCCCCAGGAGCCTGGCGGCTATGACGAACATGGCGTGGGACCAGAGCAGCGGAGTTATGGATGGCTTCGATTTATCCTTGAACATTTGTTCGGGAATGTATCTCTCTATTCTCGTCAGAGGCCAGTTGAAGTGCTTTTTTGCGCTGCTGTTATCATGGCAAAGGCAGTAGTAAATGGCCATCCAGAAACTCAGTAGGGGCCACGCGCCGCCGCCGGTCAGAGTGACCCACCCTTTGCGCACTCCGCCGCAATAGAGATCGCCCGGATACCTCAAAAGACCTCCGCCATCTATTGTGTTCGCTTCAATTATTTCGTGGACGGTTCTTGCCATCTTCTCATCCAGCGGGTCCAGTATTCCTGAAGGATACACCAAGCCCAGCAAAGACGTATCCGGCAGCGAATCCTCTTTTTTCGTCTTGCCATGTTTGGCCATCCGGCCGGCACGATACGTCCGTGGAAGGAACTCTGTGCCGGACGAATAGATTTCCGCAAACGTATTCGACATTTCTTTTTCCGTTTGCAGCCACGTTTTCTTTTTACCTGCCAGCTTGATAGCAGCCCTCAGTCCGGCGATGCACATCGCCAACGAGTAGGTGTGGTACCCTCCCTGTTCAGGCAGAACACATCGTTCTTCCCACAGATCGAAGCAGGGCAGAATAAACACGCTGCCCTTCCACGAACGACAGATGCCCGTGGCGGTTTTTTCAATCAAATCCGCAAACCTGGAGACCTTCACGTTGAAATGTTCTGCATGGTGCGCTATCGCCAGCAGCAGAGAGCCGCTCTGGTCCGGCTGGAATTGCGTCCCGAAGTGTATCAGGTCGATGTACTTGTCTGCGACGCTTCGCGGCACGCGCGGCCCATCCGGCGGGATCAATGTGCCGTGCAGCGTCCCGTTGACGTGATACGCGTTGCAGAACAGGTGCGTTTCCTTAAATCCCTCCGCTCGATTGAGGCACCAGTCGAAAAACTTCTCCGGTATGTCCCGCAGTCCCAGCAGGTCGGCGGCCATACATACGTACGCCGCGTCGCGGACCCAGACGTACCTGTAATCCTGGCTCGCCGATGGATAGACGGCTTTGTCCGAATTGGCGGCGACAATCGCTCCATTCTCCAGCGAGCCGTCGGCAATGACATCTTCGCTGACTTTGATGAGCTCTTTGATACGTTGCTTTTCCATAGCAGCCACCTCTTGATTCTATTGGCCCCGCCGCAATTTGACAAGCCCCGGCCTTCCCGATAGCATAGCACAACAAATGAGATTACGTGAAGCGGACGTGAGAGGACAAGGGCAGAAGGAATTTGGAGATTCACAATGCAGCTCAACCGTCGTCATTTTCTCAAGAGCGCCGGCGTTATCGGCATCGGCGCCGGCAGCGTTTTGGCTCAGCCCGAAACGAGCCGCCGCAGTGACACCGAGGCGGCAAAATCCGCTATCCGCGTCGCACAGGTAAAGGTTTATCCGCAAAAGGGCGAGAGGGAAGCAAACCATCAGAAACTAATGGAGATTCTCAAGGATATCGAGAAGAATGAGCGTGTCGATGTCGTCGTCACGCCGGAAGGGTTTCTCGACGGATACGTTTCCACGGAAAAATCCGTAACGAAGGAAGATATGATCAAATATGCAATCGATCCGCTCGCGTCGCAGTACGCCCGTGCCATATCAGACTGGGCCGGCCGAAATAAAGCATGGTTCGTTTACGGCTGTGCGCGAAAGGCGGCGGACGGCGTATTCAACACGGCCTTGATATACAACCGCAGCGGCGCCCTCGTCGGAATGTACGACAAACTGCACCTCCAGGAACACGACCTCAAGTACACGCCGGGCAAGCACCTCGACGTTTATGAGTCGGATTTTGGACTCTTTGGCGTTATGATCTGCGCAGACCGCCGCTGGCCGGAGACGGCGCGGACGCTCACGCTCGCCGGGGCGCGGGTGATCTTCAATCCGACATACGGAATGCACGGCGAGCTGAACCTGTGCATGATGAGAACGCGGTCATACGAGAATGGCATCTACATTGTGTTCACGCATCCGGGTCAGGCTCTTATCACGGACCCCAGAGGGGTTGTTGTGTGCAACAATGAAGACCAGAGTAAAGCCTATACGGTGACTGAGATCGACCTTTCCAGGGCGCCCGCTAACAAAGGGGGCCACATCACGGATCGGCGAACCGACGTGTACAAGTTGTGACGAAGGACGCGGCCCTTAGGGTCCGGTGATTTGCAGAGCCGCTGCGTGACGTTTCGCTTTGGGGTCGCCCGCCGCGTATATCATTCCACTATCCGGGTCCACATAGATCATGATCGGGTAAGCAATGGGCTTGTCGGTCAGCTCTATCTTGTGTCCCCGCCTGACCAGCTCACCTCTGACGCTCTCGTTAAGCCCGTCGTCCATCGTCAGACTCGCCAACGTTCCCACCGTTGCCTTGCGATCGGAATTGGGGTTGAATGAGTTTTGATGGTGGCTCGTGCTGAAGCGCAGGGCCGTGACGGCGTCCTCGGGCATCATGCCGAACTCAACGTGATTCAAGAGGCAGTTGAGAGTCGTCTGGTCCTGCAGGTCGCCGCCGGCGACGCTGATCGCCAGCACGGCCTTGCCGCCCTTGAGCACGATGGTCGGCGTCAGCGTGATGCGCGGCCGCTTGCCGGGCTCGATACGATTGGGGTGTCCCGGCGTGGTATTGAGGCTTGTCAGTCGGGTTGCATGCGCCACGCCCAGCTCCTCGCAAAGGGAGTAAGGCCTGTTGCCGCTCGGCGTGGCGGCGACCACGTTGCCCCAGCGGTCGGCGACGACGCACGTCGTGGTTCCGCTCTCGCCGGGCCGGTACGTGCCGGGCCCTTTCACCGCCTTCATCGCAAGCGGATCGCCCGGCCGGATTTCGTCGGAAGCCCTGGTCATGTCGATCAGAGGCCGGCGGAGCTTCGTGTATTCGTCGCCAAGCAGCGCCTTCATCGGAACATCCGTAAAGAGCGGGTCGCCATAATACTCGTCACGATCCGCAAGCCCTAACTTCAGCGCCTCGGCCAGCACGTGAACATAGTCCGCCGACAGATGCCCCATTTGCTTCAAGTCAAAACCTTCCAGAAGCCGCAGCGTCTGGCAGAGGTACGGGCCTTGCGTCCATGGGCCGCACTTGCAGATGGTATAGCCTCGATACTGCACTGTGACAGGGTCCTCGACGCGCGTCTCGTGGGCGGCAAGGTCGGCTTTGCGGAGAAAGCCGCCGTTCTTAATGTAGTACGCTTCCAGCTCGTCGGCGATATCACCCTTATAGAAGCGATCTATAGCCGCTTGCAGCTTTTGTTGCCGCGTGCCGGAGGTTTGCTTTTCTGTTTCGATGAGCCTGCGAAACGTGGCGGCGAGGTTGGGGTACCATTCCTGCCCCTTCTCCGGAGCCTGGGGTGAAGGTTTGCCTTCGTCAAGCAGCGCCAGCGCTGGCGCGACCACCTGCTCGAAGCTCATCGTTCCATACAGCTTGACCGTCATGATACAGAGACTCAAGGCGCCGGGGACAGGCGCCGTCTTTATGCCGCCTTCGTTGGGAATGCCATTCTGGTAGTACCACTTGATCGCGTTCGCATCGAGCGGCGCGCTGCCCTGGCCGCAGAGGACCTTCACCTCGTTCTTGCGGGCATCGTAGATAATCAGCGGGACTTCGGCGCCGATGGCGAACGAGCCGTAATCGGTGACGCTCAGCGCCAGAAGCGTAGCCGCCGCGGCGTCGGCCGCGTTGCCTCCCCGTTCGAGGATGGAAATACCCGCCGCAACGGCCCCGGCTCCGCCGGCCGCAACCGCCCCTCCTTTTCCCGATGCCTTCCAGCCGATCCCGGCCGCCGGCGGGACGTAAGGCCCGTATGTTTCGCGGATGTACTGGAGCCACCACTTCACGCCCGGCGAATCCTTCGAGCCGTCGCCCCCGGGCGCGTTATTCGGCCCGTATGGCGGGACGCATTGTAGCCACGTCGAAGCGCATATATATCCCCATCCGTTGCGGAAGTGCTCGGCGGTGGCGGCTTTCTGGTCGGCCTTCATTTCTTCGCTGTAGAGGCCGATATTGATATAGTTGTAGTAGCCGTCTTTCTTGCTGTACGTGCCCCAATAGCCGCCCGGCGCGTTGGCGGGCGTGCCCTCGGTCTCGATGTAAGGCTTGTCCGGCGCCTTGCGGCTGTGATGGATGGCAAGGTCCGCCTCGGGCGGTGGGTCGCCTTTGAAATTCGTCGCGATGACGCAGGCGGGATCGGCCTTCTTGCCGGCGACGACCATAAGCCGATTGTCAAAGCCTTTGGCGCTCCTGGCCATACCTTCGTTGTCAACATCGACGAATACGTTGCGATAATCGTGGTCTTTGAGCCAGCGCACGGTATTAGCGACGGCGGCGTCGGCCTGGGCCTGAGTCCAGCTTTCCCACTTGGCTTTCGAGTTGCTCCAATACAGGCATCCGACCAGAATAATCATGCCCCGCTCGTCCGCGGCGTCGATGATCCGGCCCATCCGAGCCGCATAGACGGAATTGAGACTGCCGTCTTCGTTATATCCTTTGACGTCGCCGAACCGCGAACCCATGAAATAGACGCTGACCGTGTTGACGCCGTACGAGGCAAACGTATCCAGATTACCGATCAGCTCCGCCGTAGATTTATCGCTGATCAGCGCATTCGAGCACCGCAACCCCTTGACAAGAATCTCCCGCCCATTGAGCAGCGTTTTCGTGCCGCGAACGCTAAAGACATATTTCCCCGCCTGCACGGGAGCCACAAATAGCAATGTGACCACAAGAAGTGCAAGCATCGTAGGGTGCGATGAATCGCACCAATTCAAGGTCTTGTAGTCAGTTTTCATATTCTCTCCTTGTCTGGCTTCAGCATGTCCTTAGAGTATCACAAAAGCGTAAAGCCCGCAATCCTTGGACCCTTCGGCTCCGCCCGGACGCCGTTCTTGCCGCCGAGACAGGCTCTCTCTCTTTTGGCGGAAAATACGTGACAAACAAGCTCCTGCGTGCTAAGCTAAAACCTACGACTGGCGTTCTGAGCGCAGCCGAAGGATTGACGCATCTATCTGGAGATCCCTATGCCAGACACGAAAGAACCTAAGAATAGCTACGGTACTCCCAGATTTTCGGATTTCCTGTTCTACTATTACCTGCTGGAAGTCCATTCCCTGCACTCGGAGTGAAAGGAGTCGTGACGCAATGGAAGTGAAAGGCGAATATCAGAGGATCTCGCTGCTCATTCTATTTCTCTTCGTAGTGCTCATCTGGATGCCTTGTTCGGCGCATGCCCTGGACTACGCCATTGGGGCCGACCTTTCCTTCCTCAAACAAGCAGAGTATCGTGGTACGTCGTTCAAAGACAGTAACGAGGTGAAACCCGGCTTGCAGATATTCAGGGACCATGGCTACAACTGGATCCGCCTGCGGTTATTTCATACTCCGACGCGGCTGCCGAACAATCTTGAATACACCATCGCTCTGGCAAAAGAAGCGAAGAAGCTTGGTTTCAAATTCCTGCTGAATTACCACTACTCTGACACCTGGGCCGATCCGGGCAAACAGTATCTTCCCAAAGCCTGGGAGGGCAAGTCACATGAAGAGCTTGTAAATGCTGTTTTCGAATACACACGGGATACCATTGTTGCGTTCAGGGACGCCGGTGTCATGCCGGAGATGGTCCAGCCCGGAAATGAAATCATCAACGGCATGCTCTGGCCGGACGGCAAGCTGCCGGAGAATTGGGATAACTTCGCTGAGCTTCTGAAGGCGGGGATTAACGGCGTCGATACAGGCCGAGGCAGCGCTGACCGTCCTGCGATCATGATCCATATCGACCGAGGTGGGGACAAGAACAGAACCAAAGCCTTCTTCGATAAATGGAACTCGTACGGCGTCAAATATGATATCATCGGACAGTCATATTATCCGTGGTGGCACGGTTCATTGCTTGATCTACGCGAAAACCTGATTTTTATGGCCAACGAGTATCAGAAGGACATCATCCTGGTAGAGGTAGCCTACAATTGCGAGCCGGCCGAGTACAGAAACAAACCGGCGCCTTTCCCGGAGACTCCCGAGGGGCAAAAGCAGTTCCTCGACGAAGTACATCGGTTGGTTCTGAACACGCCTCACAACAGAGGGAAGGGGGTGTTCTGGTGGGAGCCGGCAACGGGACGGGGCGGCGGCAGAACCATGTTCGACAGAGACGGCAGCGCGATGCCTGTTATCACGGTGTTCGACAAATTTGCGAGAAAATGATCCCTGGATTTGTTTTAACAGATAAAGCTGATTCCGAACGGGGCAACTACTATTGACGGGATGAAATGACGATGGCAAAAGAAAGTTCGAACGCGGGTTTGCCGACGGGCAAGATAGGCAATCTGCGAATCAGCAGGTTGATTATCGGGGGCAACCAGTTTAGCGGGTGGTCGCACAGCCGGGACCTGCCGTACCTGCGAGACTTGTTCCTGGCTTACAGCACCGAAGAGAGAATCATGCAGACCCTCCAACTGTGCGAGGAAACCGGCGTCAACGCAATCATCACGTCGGCGTCGGGCTATCTGAACAAGTACTGGAAGGAGCGGGGCGGGCGGATACAGTGGATCGCACAAGTGCACCCGAAGACGACCGACCTGACGAGCGACATCAAACGCGCGATTGATCAGGGCGCCGTCGGGGCCTACGTGCAGGGCGGCGTCGGCGACAGTTTCGTCAAGGCCGGCCGGGCGGACCTGCTGGGTAAAGCTGTCGAGTTCACCAGGCAAAACGGGCTCATCGCCGGGATCGGAGGACATTCGGCCGAAGTGCCGATGGCCGTCGCGAAAGCCGGGATAAAGCCCGACTTCTACATGAAGACCATGCATCATGGGAACTACTGGTCCGCCACACCGAAGGAGCAGCGGGTGGAATTCAACGTCGATAGCGGAAGCCCGTACGACCACGACAATATCTGGGAGATCGCGCCCGAGAAGACCATTGAATTTATGAAGACGTCCGAGACGCCCTGGATTGCGTTCAAGGTCCTGGCCGCCGGGGCGATCCATCCGCGGGAAGGCTTCAAGTACGCGTTCGAGAACGGAGCTGACTTTGTCTGCGCAGGGATGTTCGACTTCCAGGTCCGAGAGAACGTGCTCATCGCCACGGACATTTTATCCGGCACGCTCAACAGGCAGCGCCCCTGGCGGGCGTAACCGTACTACGAGCGGGCAATCTTGAGAACCTTCAACTCGTGCGGCTGCATTTGCATCGCTGCATCCGGCTCGATGGATTTCTGTCGTCCGGTCTCGGGATCGAGCACGAATCGCCGTCCCTCGGCTGAGGTCCGCAGCCGGAATTCGATGTGCTCCTGACCTTCGTTGAAGACGATGTAGTAATCCACTCGGTCTTTAACGACATGCCGCACCCGCACATCCGGCGTCGCGGGCAAGACTCGCACATCCGCAGGGACCAGCCCGTCAATCTTCGCAAGCAGCGGCGCGTCACCATCTGCCTTGTCCCAGCGGATGAGCCGCCCGGCACGCTCCTGGGCGGCCAAGGCTTCTTTCGCCTTGGCGGGCGGATCGAATTCTGCAATCAGCGCTTTGTAGTGCATCCCTGCGATATGAATACCATCGGCCTCAACACGAGCGTCTTCCCAGAGGTGTCGGGCTTCGAGGTAGTTGAATTCCCGCTGGTTCCGGAAGCAGACCTTGGCGGCTTCCCACGGCAGGTAGTCGTTCAACCCCAGGATCGCCAGCGAGCAGACGTGCCGGCTGTCGGTGTTCAGCCAGCACAGGCGGCCGGCGGCGTCGGCAAAGGGTTTGTAGTCGCTCCACCATGGGCTGTTGGGACCAACATCCGGCGGGCGCTCGTCGATCCGCGGCCCGCGAACGGAATAATAGAACGCATGGGGAACCAGCATGTTACAGCCGCGCACAATCAGCCAGCGAGTCAGCCACTTCATCTCGTCGAAGGTGAAGTCCGGTCCGAACGCGCCGCAGTATTCGTTCAGGTTGCGCCGGCGCCCCAGATGAATCATCGCCGAGGAAGCGCACTTGGCCTGTGTGGACTGGGCCCCCTCCAGCGCGGTGGGCTTGCCCGGCTCGATATAACGCCAGACGATGTCCTGTCCCGGTATATCGAAATGCCTCAAATGTCCGATGTCGTCGGCCGCCGCCGGATGCCCCGTTAGCGCAACATTATGCGAGGCGCACCATTGATGGATCTGGGCGTAGAACGTCTCCTCAAGTCGCGCGTTCAGCGCGCGAGAATAATCGCGGCGATACCGCTCCGCCTCAGGTTCGTCCTTGTACCAAAGGGCGGCAAGATGGTCGGTGAAGTCATAGCCGAGAAACCGGTTCACGTGTTCGAGGACGCCCCGTGTGCCCGGCACAGCGCCGCGCTCGGGACGTTTGGCCAGGATCGACGGCTCGTCGGTAAATATCGCACGGACAGTCTTGCCGAAATGCTCTTTGAACTGGTCATAGTATCGCTGATAGACCAGGCGGATAAAACACGCCACGGCCTGCGGATTAAGAATGTCCGCTCCGGGCGGCGCGTTTTCCGGAACCTCTTTGTGGTCCGCTCGTCTCGGGGGATCATCTTCGAGAAAGTGCAGTCCGCGAATGACCGAGTAGCCGGGCCTGATGGCCCTGTCAACAACGGCAATGCGGTGCGCGTTTTCGCGGCGCTTCACGACAGCCACGAGGTTCTGGTCCTCGGTCAGCTCCGGCTGGCCATTTGCACCAATGCGGATGCCCTGCTGCTCACCGCCCGGCTGGGTTTCATCCAGGTCGATGGCAAAAAGGCCGCGTGTGCGAAAGGCCGGGTTCTCCGCGACAACCTGGCCGCTGGATGAGCCGCTCGGATACATCCCCTCGTCGTACAGGACGACCCATAGACCGCGTTTGGCCGCCTGTTCGACGGCAAGCCGCATAAAATCGATCATGGGCTTGCTCATCCAGCCGATGCTCGGCGGCAGTCCGGCTCGTGGATGAACCAGGAATCCCTGCACACCATGAGCCTGGAAATCTGCAATCTGCCGTACAATTTCCTGCTCCGACAGTGCATCGTTCCAGAACCAGAACGGGCACAGTGAAAATTCCGCCGGCGGAACCGTCCAGCCCCCCGGAACCTCGATATAGCCACCCTCGGAAAGAACATCCCAAAAGGCTCCGCCCTTGAGGCTGCCACCCATATTAACCGCTCCGAGAGTGCTTGAACCCGCCCAGACCAGGAAACGCCGTCTATCAATTGGGTGTGTAGGTTGTCGTTGTATCTGATCCATACCCTCGAATATACATTCGAGACGCTATTCTTTCAAGCTCCACCGGCAAATCAGGGCCAGCGGTGCTTGACAGATTTCAGCGAGTCCGGTTCAATAGCAACGGTTGGTTTGAGTAAGCAAAGGAGGTCGCAAAATGCGTTTGCACAAGATTTTACTCGTCTCTGTGTTGGGTTTGTTGTCCGTTCATGGCCCGTTGGCGGCGAACGACGAGCCGAGCGCCGAACTATTCAGCGACGATTTCAGCGGCCTGCGAGCCGGCCTGATCTTCGACGTCGTGGGCGCCCATACGGAGTATCATTACCTCGGGCAGCTCGCTCCGCGGGGAAACTGGGCCGTCTCCAGTTTCAAGTCCGATGCGTCACAGCGAGCATGGCGCGTGACGGAGGAAAACGGGACGCGCGTGATGCTTCAGTCGTGCGACAACACAAAAGTCAAATACACCCACCCCATACTCGTCGCGGGCGATGCCCTTTGGCAGGATTACACGCTGACGGCCCGTTTCGCCCCGGCCTCGGACAACGGCCAGAGCGGAATCATCTTTCGCTACCGAAACGACCGCTGCTATTATTTCTTCGGAGTCAACGGACCGAAGGCTATTCTCAAAATGGTCCGCCACGCCACGGCCTATCATAAACCCTGTGAGAAGATTCTGGCCGAGAAGGAATTCGCGTGGACGCCCGGCGCGTATCTGACCGCTGCGGTCGAAGTAAAAGGCAGCCGCATCCGCGCTCGGCTCAACGATACGATCACACTCGAAGCCGACGATACGACCTATTCGCAGGGCAAAATCGCCTTAATGTCCGATGTGCCGACGCGCTATAAGGACATCAGGGTGGTAACCAGTCCGGCAGAGAAAGGACGCTTCCTGGAGCGTACGGCTGCGCGCCAGCGCGAACTGACTCAGTTACAGGCGGCTAATCCCCGCCCCATCGTGTGGAAGAAGGCCGGAACCGAGGGTTTCGGCGTCGGCAGGAATCTCCGCTTCGGCGACCTGAACAACGATGGCCAGATCGACGTGCTGATCGGCCAGGTCCTCCATCACGGCCCGAAAGACTCAAACAGCGAGCTGAGCTGCCTGACGGCCATGACCTTCGACGGCAAAATCCTCTGGCAGATCGGCCAGGCTGATGCCTGGAAAAACCAGCTCACCAACGACGTCGGCTTTCAGATCCACGACCTGGACGGCGACGGTCGAGCCGAAGTCATCTACTGCATGAACATGGAAATCATTGTTGCAGACGGCGCCACGGGAAAGACCAAGTACAAGGCGCCCACTCCAAAAACGCCCGACGGCGTGAAACGGCCCTATGACAAGTTTCCGCGGATATTAGGAGACTCGCTGTATTTCTGCGACCTTCGCGGGACCGGCCGTGCGCAGGATATTATCATCAAGACTCGCTACGATCACCTCTGGGCGCTCGACAACCGTTTGCAGGTGCTCTGGGAGGCCACATGTAATACGGGCCATTATCCATTCGCTCACGATATAGACGGCGACGGCAAGGATGAGCTGGCTATCGGCTACTCGCTCTTCGACGACAACGGGGCGTTGTTGTGGACCCTCGACGGCAAAATCCAGGATCACGCCGACGGGTTGGCGATCACTCGATTCAAGGAGGGCGACGAGCTGCACCTGCTGTGCGCCGCCAGTGACGAGGGTATCTTCTTCACCGACATGAAGGGCAACGTCCTCAAGCACCATTATCTCGGCCACGTTCAGAATCCGGCGATTGCCGATTTCCGTGCGGACCTGCCCGGTCTGGAGGTCGTCTCAATCAACTTCTGGGGCAACCAGGGCATCATTCATTTCTACGACGCCGAGGGCAATGTCTATCACGATTTCGAGCCTTGCCAGCACGGCAGCATGTGTCTTCCCATCAACTGGACCGGCCGGCCGGAGGAATACTTTGTTCTCTCGGCCAATGTCGAAGAAGGAGGCCTTTTCGACGGCTGGGGCCGCTGCGTGGTCAAATTCCCCGCCGACGGGCATCCAGACATGTGCTACGCGGTGCTTGACGTGACCGGCGACTGCCGGGACGAAATCGTCGTTTGGGACCCCTTCGAAATCTGGGTTTACACCCAGCACGACAATCCCCGGACGGGCAGACTCTACAAGCCGGTACGTAACTCTATGTCCAACTACTCGAACTATCAGGCGACGCTTTCCCTGCCGGGCTGGTCTCAATGAAGAGTCGAGATGTGAGCACCAGCTCATTTTCGCGTTGCCGTCCTTGCATTGGGCAGCGATTTAAGCTATACTGTATTTTTTTGTGAAGACGGCTTCTGTCGCAGGCTACGTTGCAACGGCAAATACGGACAAAATCAATGAGCAAACAACCGCCTAAAACACAAACGGGTAAGACCAACGGCAGGTGGCTGCGCCGCAATGCGGTCAAAGCGGTCATTCTTCTGGCCGCGGTAGCGATGCTGACAGCGATCGCGAAAATGCCGGCCCGGAAACGAGAGGCGCCCGCCGTCGAGGCGCCGCCGGTGAACGTCACCGTCGAGACGGTCGTCGCCGAGCCGGAGCTGGCCGACACGTTCGATCTGCCGGCGGTGGTCGAGCCGAACCGGGTCATCAGAATCTCGGCCGAAGTCGCCGGCCGTATCGAGCGCATCGGACCGGCCAAAGGCGAGGCCGTACGCGCCGGCGACCTGCTCATCCAGATCAACGCGGATCTGCTGCAGCCCCAGTTCGAGAGCGCCAAGGCCCAGGTCGAATACGACCAGCTCGAGCACGAGCGCATGGCGAATCTGGTCAAAGACAACGCCACGGCCCGCCGTGACCTCGACAACGCGACCACGCAATTGACCGTCAGCAAAGCCCGCCTCGAAGAGATCCGAGCCCGCCTGGACCGAACGCGCATCTTCGCCCCCACGGCCGGCGCGCTCAACGATCTGCTCGTCGAAGAGGGCGAGTACGTCGATCCCGGCAAGCCCGTGGCCGAGGTGGTCGAGACCGATCCGGTAAAGGTCGCCGTGGAAGTGCCTGAGCGCGATATTGCGTTCTTCAGCGTCGGCGATGAGGCAGAGGTCTTCGTGAACACAAAAGGCGCCGAAACACAACGGGCCGGGAGGATCACGTTCATCAGCGAGCTGGCTAATCCACTGACGCGATCCACACGGATGGAGATTCTCCTGGAGAACAGGGAACGGCTTTTGCGGAGCGGGCAGATCGTGCGCGTCCGCCTGACGCGCCAAATCCTGAAAGATGCCATTCTGATTCCGCTGCTGGCGGTTATTCCGATGGAAGAAGGCATGGCGGTTTACGTCGCTGACTCCACGCAAGCCGAACGCCGGGAAGTCAAGCTGGGGACGATCAAGGGCGATCACGTCCAGGTGACGGCTGGGCTGGAACCGGGCGACCGGTTGATCGTTGCCGGCCACCGCTTTGTCGCGCCGGGGCAGAAGGTAAACATCGTATCGAAGTTGCCCGCGCCGGGCGACGAATCAAAGGAATAGCCTCTATGCTGCTGACCGATGTTTCCCTCCGAAACCGCACCACGGTGGCCGTCCTGGGCCTGATCGTGGTCGTTATGGGTACCTACAGTTATATTACGCTGCCGCGCGAGGCGTTCCCGGACATTCCCATCCCACACATCCTCATCAGCACGGCCTATGAGGGCGTCTCCCCGGAGGACATGGAAACCTCGGTCACGATGAAGATCGAGAAAGAGCTTAACGGCATTCGGGGCGTCAAAGAAATCCGCTCCAGCAGCGCCGAGGGCCTCTCGATGATCGACGTGGAGTTCACGCCGGACGTACGCAGCGACGTGGCTCTCCAGCGCGTCCGCGACCGCGTGGACATCGCCAAGGGGGAGCTGCCCGTGGATGCCGAGGAGCCGACGATCAAGGAGATCAACTTCGCCGAGTTCCCCATCATGCTGGTGAGCATCTCCGGCGACGTCTCGCCCGTCCAGCTCAAGGCGATCGCCGATACCCTGCAGGACACTCTCGAAGCGGTGCCCGGCGTCCTCAAAGTGGACGTGCTCGGTGCGCTGGAGCCTGAAATCCGGCTGGAGTTCGACCCAGACCGGCTGGCCTCGTACAACCTGACGATCCCGGAGATTCTGGCCCTGATCCCTTCGGAAAACGTAAACATCTCGGCCGGCAGCCTGGAGACGGCGGGCACCAAGTTCAACGTGCGGATTCCGGCGGAGCTTGTCACGGCCGAGGACGTGGATCACCTGCTGCTGACCGTGCGCGGCGGCAAGCCCATCTACCTGGCCGACGTCGCCGACGTGCGCGCCACGTTCAAAGATCGAACCACCTACTCGCGACTGAACGGAACGGCAAACGTCACGTTGAGCGTCCAGAAGCGCGTCGGCGCCAATATCGTCCGCATCTCCGACTACGTCAAAGTCGTTGTTGACCAGGCGCAGCAGCAGGTCCCCGGCACCGTGAAGTTCGATATCACCTTCGACATGTCCAAGTACGTCCGCAGCACGGTGGCCGATCTCGAAAACAACATGGCTTCCGGGTTGGTTCTGGTGGTCGGCATCCTGATTCTGTTCCTGGGCTGGCGAACCAGCACGATCGTCTCGCTGATCATCCCGATCAGCATGTTGGCCAGCTTCTCCATCCTGCAGATGCTCGGGTACACCCTGAACATGGTCGTTCTGTTCAGCCTGATGCTGGGGCTGGGCATGCTCGTGGACAGCGCCATCGTCATTGTCGAGAATATCTATCGCCACATGGAGCTTGGGCGCAGCCGGATGGAAGCGGCGATCATCGGGACGCGGGAGGTGGCCTGGCCGGTGATTGCCTCTACGCTCACCAATATTGCGGCGTTCCTCCCCCTGGCCTTTTGGCCGGGCATCATGGGTGACTTCATGAAGTACCTGCCCATCACCGTCATGATCGTGCTGGGCAGCTCGCTGTTCGTGGCCCTGGTGTTCAACCCGGCGTTCTGCTCGGCGTTTGCCGGCCGCGTCCCGCCTCGCAAGGACCGGGAGCACTGGTTCATCCGTGGATACCGCCGCGTCCAGAGCGTGGGGCTGGCCCATCCGGTGATAGCCTTGTTCCTGTCCGTCTGTCTGCTGATCGGCCTTGCGGTCCTGTACGCCAAGGTCGGAAAGGGCACCGAATTCTTCCCCGAGGGCGACCCGGAGCGTGCTTTTATCACTGTGCGCGCGCCGCAGGGCACGAACATCCGCGAGACGGATCGCATCATTCGCCTGATCGAGGGCCGCATCGAGCCGTACAAACCCTGGATTAAACATGTCGTCACAAACGTGGGCTCCGCCAGCGCGGGGATGGACATCATGGCCAGCGCCGGCGGCCCGCACCTGGCCAACATCAGCCTGATCTTCTATGACTTTACCGAGCGAAAGCGGCCCTCCGCCGAGATCATCGCCGCGATTCGCAGGGACATCACCGACATTGTCGGCGCGGAGATCAAGGTCGAGAAAGAAGAGAACGGCCCGCCCACCGGGATGCCGGTCGCGGTGCGGATCATCGGAGAGGACTTCAAGACGCTTGAGCGGCTCAGCAAACAGGCCCGCCGGCTGATTGCCGACGTGCCGAACCTCATCAACCTGCAGGGTGACCTGGAAGCGACTCGTCCCGAGCTGGCGTTTACCGTCAACCGGCGCGTTGCCATGCTCCTGGGCGTCAATACCGCCATCGTGGGAAACTTTTTGAAGATGGCCGTGTTCGGAACCAAGGTGGGCACGTACCGTCAATTCAATGACGAGTACGACATCACAGTGCGACTGCCACTGCCCGACCGGGTGAATATCGACGACCTCTACCGTCTGTGGATTCCTAACGCAACCGGCAGTGCGGTCCCGCTCAGCTCGCTGGGGAGCTTCGAATACCAGGGCGGTTTCGGGGTGATCAACCGCATCAACCAGAAGCGCGTCGTCACGCTGACGGCCGACGCCGAGGGACGACTCGGTTCTGATGTGCTGGCGGATGTGCAGGGCAAGTTGTCTAAATTCGAACTGCCGAGCGGCTATGAGATTAGCTATGCCGGCGAAAAAGAAGAACAAGACAAAGCCCAGGCGTTTCTCTCCAAGGCGTTTGTCATCGTCCTGCTGCTGGTCACCCTGGTGCTGGTCGCCGAGTTCAACAGCCTGATGGTGACTTTGATCATCATGACCACGGTGATCCTGTCGCTGATCGGTGCGCTGCTGGGGCTGGTTGTCTGCGGCCTGCCCTTTGGCATTATCATGACCGGTATCGGCGTCATCAGTCTTGCCGGCGTAGTGGTGAACAACGGAATCGTGCTGCTGGATTACACACGGCAGCTCCAGGAGCAGGGCATGGACCTGGTCCGTGCCACGGTCGAGGCCGGAGTCACCCGTCTTCGCCCCGTGCTTCTGAGCGCCGCCACGAACTTCATCGGCCTGATCCCGATGGCCGTCGGCGTCTCTTACGATTTCCACACGTTCACGTGGGCCACCAAGAGCGAGTCCACCCAGTGGTGGCGCAATATGGCGATTGTTGTTATCTTCGGTCTGGGTTTCGCGACGATCCTGACGCTGGTCGTTGTCCCCTCGCTTTACGTTATGCTCAGCCGGTTTCAGCTCCGGCTGGGACTCAAACCGGCGGTCGCCGAGCGCCCGCATGAGGAGCCGGCGACAACCATCAGTTAGCAGTCATTATCAATCGTTTTTCCTGTAGTGCAGCAAGCGGTAGGATTTGAATTGCTTGAATTGTTCGCCGGTTCGGCTGCCGCCCGAGTATTTTTTGTTGATCTTTTCCAGCTCTTCCTGGTACTTCCAGCTCAGAAGCTTAAAGACCGTCGGGTATCGCTCGGCCAGAAAATCGGCGATTGAATCCGCGACGGGCTTGGCGACTTTCTCGAGCGCGTCATTCATCAAATCAATGTTGGGTGCAGTTTGCTCCGTAATGTCGATATCTTCAACGAGCGTGAAAGGATGCGTCTCGACAAGGTTGAAGAACTTACTCAGATCATGCCCGCCGCTCTGGCGCGATTTTTCACCCATCTCTTTCTTGAAAATGTCACATATCAGCATAGAGCCGCCGGCATTCAGAAATTTCGCCGTATTAGCCAGCGCCTGCGGCAGATCAATATATTGAAAGCTTTCGACAAACAGGATCAGGTCGTAGCGCTTCTCGGTTTCCAGCTCTTCATAACCACATTCGAAAATCTCGCATTTCTCTCCAACCGCCTGACGGGTCTGCTCGGTAAGAAAAGCACTCGGCGAAACGCAATCGACCGCATATCCCGTCGCCAGCAGCTTTTTGGCAACCCGGCCGGCCCCGCAGCCCACGTCAAGAATGGTTTTGACCCCTTCGGGAACGTGCGAAAGAAGAAACTTGACGTACGCCTCCTGGGCGCAGCGCAAGTTGGCGATATCGACCGGCAGCTCGCCCGTCCAATACCCATAGTGAAGGTGCTCCAACTTCAGAAAATATTCCCCGCATATCCACCCGATCTTCAAACCTACTTCCCGCGAACCACTTTCACGCTTCTGCTTCATTATTCTCGTTAGCCTTTACTTAAAAACACCCGCCGCCCCCGTGGGGGCCTCTTGCCTTCCCCAGGAGGCCTTACGAAACTACGAAGGTCGGGCTGGAATTTCTTATTTGGGGTTCCGACACCTTGCCGGACTCCGCCGTTCTACGTTTCTTCCATCTACCAGAACGCCAAATCCGTCTGATTGATACGGATATTGTACCAGTTTCTTAAGAATTGTCGAGCGATGAACGGCGAATATTTGCTGCAAAATTTGAGCACGGCTCTATAATATGATGGTGGGCAAGAACTTCTGTCATGGGAGATGTACAAATGATAAAAACGAAATTACTAATGCACGACACATTCGAACCCAGGGACATATGGCGCCATCGGAGCAATCCCGGGAATGCCGCAGCAAGACGTCTTTCACAGCACGTACGGAGAGTCATCGCAGCAGCATTCGTTGCGCTCTGTCTTGCTGTGCCGGCGCCGGACAGCACGGCCAAAGAACAACAGGACACTGCACGCATCGCACCGACCGACCTGCAGTGCGAGTACCGCCACGACCCGCTGGGCATCGACGCCAGGCAGCCCCGGCTGAGCTGGAAGCTCAAGGCAACGAGCACCGAGCAGCGCGGACAGGCGCAGACGGCCTACCGGATTCTGGTCGCCAGCTCGAACCAGTTACTCGCCGCGGACAAAGCCGACCTGTGGGATTCGGGCGAGGTCAAGTCCGACCAGTCACAGCTCGTCCCCTACAACGGCTCGTCGTTGTCGGCCGACATGTGCTGCTATTGGAAGGTCCAGGTTCGCGACGACGGCGGGACCCTCTCGGCCTGGAGTACGCCGGCGCGATGGACAATGGGCCTGCTGGATGCGTCGGACTGGGCTGCTAAGTGGATCGGGACGAACACCCCGTTTGCCGAAATAAAGAAGCTGCCGCCCGAAGGAGATTATTTGGCCGACCCTTGGCTTCGCAAGACGTTCATTCTGGAAGAAAAACCGCAGCGGGCGGTGATTCACGTGGCTTCCGTGGGCTACCACGAGCTGTACGTGAACGGAAAGAAGGTGAGCGACGCCGTTCTGATGCCGAGCGTGGCCGACCACACCATGCGGGCGCGCTACGTAACGTATGAAATCACCGAGGATTTGCGAGCCGGCCGTAACGCCATCGGCCTGTGGCTGGGCACGTCGTGGTCGGTCTATCCATTGTACAAGACCGACGACAAGCCGCAAACGCCGGTTGTAATCGCCCAGGCCCGCATCGAAACGCCCGGCGGACAAGTACAGAGCCTCGCCACGGACGAGACCTGGAAAACGCACCCCAGCCCCAATGTCCTGTTGGGCACGTGGATGTTCACGAACTTCGGCGGTGAGTATTACGACGCCGGCAGGGAATTGCCGGACTGGTGCAGCGCCGATTTGGATGACTCGGACTGGAAGCCGGCAACCGTGTATCATCCCAGGCTGACTCTGTCGGCTGAAATGGTCGAGCCGAATCGCCGCATCCTCAAGATCGAACCGGTCGCCATCAAGCAAGTCGAGGGTCAGGGTTACCGCGTGGACATGGGCGTGAATTTCGCCGGCCTTGTCGAGCTCGACGTGAAAGGCCAGCCGGGTGACATCGTCGAGCTGCAATTCTCGGAAGACCCAAACAAGCTCATGACGCATAAGCTTCGCAGCGCCTATCGAATCGGGCCCGACGGCCGCGGTACTTTCCGCAATCGCTTCAACTACGCCTCGGGACGATGGATTCTCATCAAAGGATTGGGATACAAACCCGCCCGGCAGGACATTCGAGGCTTCCTGGTGCGGACCGATTACCAGCGAGCCGGATGGTTCGAGTCTTCCAATAAGCTGCTGAACAACATCTACAACATCGTACTGTGGACCTTCGAGAATCTCAGCCTGGGCGGCTACGTGGTCGATTGTCCGCAGCGTGAACGCATGGGCTACGGCGGCGACGCCCACGCCACAACGCAAACGGCCATGAACAATTACCATCTCGCGGCCTTTTACACGAAGTGGTCCCAGGACTGGCGCGACGTGCAGGGCAAGGAGACGGCCTGGGGGCTCGGCGAGAAGGCCACAAACCAAAACGCCCCCACGCAGCCGGGGAACCTGCCGTACACCGCGCCGACTTACTGGGGCGGCGGCGGACCGGGCTGGAGCGGCTACTGTGTCACCCTCCCGTGGTACATGTATCGGCACTACGGTGACAGCCGCATACTCCAGGAGAATCTCGCCACGATAGAGCGCTGGCTGGCTTTCCTCGAAACCAAGTCGCAGAACGATATGCTCGTGCGCTGGGGTGGAGAGTGGGATTTCTTAGGCGACTGGCTCTGGCCGGGCGCCGAAGGCGTCAACGGCGACACGCGGGAGACCTTATTCTTCAACAATTGCTACTGGATATACAACCTGCAGACCGCCGCGAGTATCGCCGAGGCTCTGGGTAAAGACGACCTGGCTGCGAAGTACAGCACCCGGGCCGAGACCGTCCGCAAGGCCGTGCACAAGGAATTCTTCAATCCCCAGGAAAACGGCTACGTGAACAACTTCCAGGCCTACCTTGCCGCCGCGCTGCTGGTCGGGCTGCCGCCGAAGAATTTGCAGCCGGCCGTATGGAAACGCTTCGAGGACGAGATCCTCGTCCACCGTAAAGGACACTTCTGGGGAGGCATCACCGGCGGTTATTTCATTGTCAAAAACCTGATTGAGTTCGACCGGCCCGACCTGATGTTCGAGATGGCCACAAAAGAGGACTATCCGAGCTGGGGTGACATGCTTCGGCGCGGGGCCACGACCACCTGGGAAGCCTGGGACGGAAGTAACTCACTGCTGCACAGCTCTTATCTGCACATCGGCGCATGGTTCACCGAGGGCCTGGCGGGCATCCAGCCCGATCCGAACGGCCCGGGCTACAAGCGTTTCATCATCAAGCCGGGCGTGCTCACAAGCAAGCGGCTCGATTGGGTCAAAGGCCGATTCGAATCGCCGTACGGCACGATCCGAAGCGAATGGCAGCTCCGCAACGGCACGCTGGAGTTGAGGGTCTCCGTACCGCCCAATACGACCGCGACGCTGTATCTGCCAACTACGGACCCGAAATCAGTTAAAGAAGGAGGCACGGTACTGGGAAAGGTCCGTGGCGTCAAGCGTTTGCGAGACGATACGAGCCAGTCAGTGCTTGAGCTTCAGCCGGGCAACTACGTCTTCGAGACAGCGTTTTAGCTAACGGCACAAAGAAATGGAGAAAAAGCAGAAATGAGACAAGCCGCACGCGTAAAGATAGCCCTGGCTTTACTGGGTCTGACGCTGGTGCTTTGGCTGCTGGCAGGGCTGTTCATCTTTCGGGTAGCCGATTTCTTCCACGCTCACATCATGAAATTTGCCGGACCGTGGGTCACATTCGGCACGATGATAGTATGCCCGCTGGCGGCAATGGTCCTGGGCATCAAGATGCTTCGTGAAAGGCGCACGCGAGTTACAGGCATAGCCTGTACCGGCGGCGGCTTCCTGCTGCTGGCCGCATTCGTGGTAGTCGTTGGAATCCCGATGGTAGTTAAGGCGCTTGAGCCAAAGACACCTACGAATCCCAGTACGCCGCACCCATTTACGCCGTTGGCGGGATTGCCTGTTTTTCCCGGCGCCGAAGGATTCGGCACGGATACGCCGGCGGGGCGGGGCGGCAAAATCATCGAAGTCACAACGCTCGCAGATGACGGACCGGGCTCGCTTCGTGCGGCATTGAACAACCCGGAACCCCGGACTATTGTGTTCCGCGTTGGCGGAACAATTGAGCTGAAAGACGGGCTTTTTATCGCTCATCCCTTCGTCACGGTGGCCGGCCAGACCGCCCCCGGCGGCATCTGCATTAAAAACGCCGGACTTGCCATCCTTACACACGACGTGCTGATTCAACACCTTCGCATCCGCCCCGGCAACGAAGGAAACGTCACACCCGAGGACAACGACGCCGTGCAGATTCTCGGAAATCGCGGCGACGCCGCCGGCGCCCACCATGTCGTCCTCGACCATATCTCGATGAGCTGGTCGGAGGATGAAACAATCAGCACCTGGTACGGCGCGCATGACGTGACGATTTCGTGGTCGATTATCAGCGAGGCCCTCAATAAAAGCCGCCACCGCAAAAAGACGCACAGCGCCGGCCTGCTGATCGGCGACGGCTCGTACAACGTCTCCGTGCATCATTGCCTGCTGGCTCACATCGATTTTCGTAATCCGCTGATCAGCAAGGGAGGCACCCACGATTTCGTCAATAACGTCGTTTACGACTGGGGCGTGCTGGGCGCCGAGATTACCGACTACGACTCGAATTCGTTTCTTAACTTCGTCGCCAACTTCTTTCTGCCGGGACCATCGACGCAGACGGGTCCGTACGAGATTCTGATCGACCAGGAGTTGGGAACGCCGAAGATCTATGTGAAGGACAATGTTGGCCCGCGCCGCCGCGATTCCTCGGTCGATGACTGGGCCGTCGTCAAGTACGGCTGGGACGAGCAGCAGCGCGCGCCGGAACAATATCGCTCGAACAGTCCCTTTGCCGTACCGCCGGTCACCACAACCAGTGCGGATGACGCTTTTGAACAAGTTCTGGCTTCATCCGGCGCAACGATGCCCGTCCGCGACGGCGTCGATGCACGTGTCACCGCCGACGCCAGAAACAAGACCGGTGCGATTATCGACTCGCCGGCCCAGGTAGGGGGCTATCCCGAACTGGCGTCAGAAACCCCGCCCTCCGACTCCGACCATGACGGCATGCCGGACGATTGGGAAAAACAAAAGGGCCTCGATCCGAACAGCTTAGCCGATGCCAATAACGACCTTGACGGCGACGGATACACCAACATAGAGCAGTACTTGCACTCGCTTTTGCACCAATAAAAACTTGGCCCGTAAGATAGCAGAGTGCCGGCATAGTCTGCTGTCTGCGGCGTTTTATCTCACGGGCCGGGCGGATTTCCTTGCACTTCGGCCCCTTTTGATGTAAAATAGAAAGGCATAAGAGGTCGATTTACGGATTACCCGTCGAGGCCTTAATGCCAACGTAGCTCAACGGCAGAGCTCTGGTTTTGTAAACCAGGGGTTGTCGGTTCGAATCCGACCGTTGGCTTTAGAAACCGCGTTTTCAGCCCAACCAGTGCGGTTCGGCTGTCCAGTAGAGTCTGTGGGGCTGAGTTGAGTTGAAATACCGATTTCCCAACCTGATGTAATCTCTTCCTCCGCTCTCTGTAGTATTTAACACTACATTGTAATCAGCTATTCCCCTATTTACACAGGAGCAGGTATAGCTTACCCTTAACTTGCGTGGGATCGGTTATGTGGCCCCCAATGGCCGACCGACCACACAGGAATAATGTGCAATGCACGGTACGGGAAAGATTTGCAGTGAAATCTCGGGGGAGAGGTTATGTCACCATTGAGGCATAATAGCGCGGTTGCGCGGATATGAAAGAGCATTTCTCATCAACTTCTCGGGCAGCCGGAATCCTGTGCGGCGTTTTCAGCCTTCTCGCTGCTTTGCCGTGTGCCGCCGCCGAAAGTTCTTCAGCGATTGATATGCAGGGCAAGACCTGCCTTGACTACGGCTGCCACGCCGACTTGCAGACTAAAGCGGCCGTTCATGGGCCCGTCAGTAAAGGCGACTGCGCCCCGTGCCATATCCAGTTGAAACCCGAATTGCATCAATTTCAACTGAGCGCAAAAAAAGAAGAATTGTGCCGGGTATGTCACGTTTTATCGACAAGGAACTACGTCCACCAGCCGGTGGCAGAGGGTGATTGCCTCGGTTGCCACGATCCGCACCAGAGTGATTTCCAGTTCATGCTGCGCGCCGATCCCTCGACGGATCTGTGTTCGCTTTGTCACAGCGACGACTCCTTTATGAAAAAGCGGAACATGCACAGCCCCGTCGCCATGGGGGCGTGTATCTTGTGCCACGAGCCTCACTCTTCCTGGCAGCCGGGACTGCTTGTCGCCCGGGGAAATGAGCTTTGCACAACGTGTCACGAAGAGAAGATCCGCCTCGACAAACAGGCGCGTCATATCCATCCGGCCCTGGACGGCGATTGCACCAAATGCCATGATCCCCACGGCTCCGATTCCCCCGGCCAGCTCCTGAATGAGCCGCGAAAGCTCTGTACGACGTGTCACGAAGAGATTGAGCGGCTTATTGCACAAAGCCGGATTGTCCACAGCCCGGTGAACGAGGCGGAACAGTGCCAAACCTGCCATTACGGACACTCTTCAATGCTGCCCATGCTCCTGAAGAAGTCTCCCATGGATACCTGTCTGACCTGCCATGACCGCCGGATCACCCTGCAAGACGGCAGAAAGACGGAGGATATGGCGGCGCTGCTGAAAGAAAATCCGAATCACCACGGCCCGATAAGACAAGCGGATTGCTCGGCCTGCCACAATCCGCATGCATCTTCTCGTTTCAGCCTCTTGAAGGAGGAGTATCCGGAACTGTTTTACGCCCCGTTCGACCTGAATAACTATAAGCTGTGTTTCACCTGCCACAGAGGCGAGCTGGTCTCTTCAAGAAATGGGCTGGGAGTGACTCAGTTCCGAAACGGAGAGGTTAATCTGCACTATGCCCACGTTAACCGGGAGGATCGCGGGCGGACGTGCAGAGCCTGTCACGCCGTTCATGCAAGTAAGAAATATGCTCACATCAGTGAAAGTGTTCCCTACGGACAATGGCAATATAAACTTGACTTCGAGCTGAAAGCCAATGGTGGCCGGTGCGGCTCGGCCTGCCATGTAGCCAGAGAATATGACCGGGCAAAAACGGCGCCTGTAGCGGAACCCGTGGATAATCCAGCGCCCCCGAGGAAGTAGATTGTACGTGATCGCCAAGACCCAAAAATCGTAGTATTCAGGAACTTAACCATGCAACATCTTCTGAGCCATATACAATCCTATGCGTTTCTGATCCTGCTGCTTGTCACGAACACAGACTCACCCGTTCGCGTCCTCTCTCAGCTTAATCCCTCGGACAAGGCGCCCGATTTTATTTTGCCGAAGCTGGCCTCCCCGGCGCAGAGCGTGATTCTGCAGAAGCTCAATCGACCCGCCATCTTAATCTTCGGAGAAGCTCACCACCAGCAAACGCTGGAATCTCTGGTCAAACTGAAAGAAATTGTTGACGCCCTCGGCCTGACCGAAGCTGACTTACAGGTCTTTCTGATTGTGTCGCGCACACCAACGGAGCAACAATTGTCGCAGCTCCGTGAGAAGAACAGGATCGGCGTTGAAATACTGCTGGACGAACACCTGAAAGCGTTTGGCGATTACGGCGTTACGGTCCTGCCCAGCACCATCGTGATAGACAAGCAGGGCAGGATCGACCTTGCCTTGTCCGGCGTTCCACTCTCGTTCGCCGATATGGTCGAGGACGCGATCCTCCTGGCTACGGGTCGCATTGCACGCCAGCAGCAAGCGTCTGCCGGACATGAGGCGCAGGAAGCCAACGCTCAACAGGAATCCGTGAAGCGAGCTCGTCGTCTCGCCGGCCTCGCCGGACAATTGGCCGCAAGAAACTACACGACACTCGCTTTGCAGCGGTACCGTGAAGCCCTGGAGCTGGACGGCACTTACCTGCAGGCAAGGATTGGTACGGCCAGATGTCTCGTGAAACTGAACCTCCTGCCCGATGCCATCGAAGAATTGCAGAAGGTGCTGCAGGCCAATGCAGACCACGTAGAGGCAAACCTCATCTTGTCACAGATCGAGATACTGCAAGGCGGAGATGGCGTCGCGGAGGGCAAATCCAGACTTCAGCGGATTTTGACTGTGAATCCGGACCATCCTGAAGCCAACTATCTCATGGGTACGGTTTGCGAAGCGCAGGGGGAAACAGACCATGCGCTCAACTACTACAAGAAGGCCGCCAGGCGGCTGCTCGAAACAGGCCTGAACTAAATAGGAGGTTAACGTGAAACGAAAGGGGCTTCGATATGAACAGTAACCACGATAATCCAGGACCGAACCCTTGCGCCTGCCAACGGGCAAATTCGCAAGCACCCGTTCCGGCCCGGCCGAACAGGCGGGGGTTTTTCCACGCCTGTTTTGCCCTGATGACGGGCATTGCGGCATTTGTCGTCGCATTCCCGGTTTTTTCCTTTTTCCGGCTGCCCAGGCGGATCAATACCGCCAAGAGGATTGAAGTGCCCTTGGCCGATTTAAGCGAAGACCAGGCCCTGTTTTTCGAGCGGCAGGGTGCGCAAATCGTCCTGGTCTATACGGCTCGGGAGCCGAAAGTTTTTGACGCCGCATGCACTCATTTGGGCTGCCTGGTGACGTGGGATCAGAACGAACATATTTTTCACTGCCCCTGCCACGGGGCGGTCTTCGACGACAAAGGACAGGCCGTCAAAGGGCCTGTCAATACCCCGCTAAAGAAAATCGACTTTGAAATCAAAAATAACATGATCGTTATTTCGTAGGTTGTGATGGACAGACTAATCCAATTACTCAAATGGGTCAGGAATGAGCTGGATGAGCGGTTTGATCTGACGCCGGTCATTGAAAAGAATCTCACTCGTAAGCAGGTTCCCCGGACGTTAAGCTGGGCGGGATGCTTCGGAGGACTTGCCTTCCTGATTTTCATGATCCAGGTGTTCACCGGTATTCTGTTGCTGATGTACTATAAGCCGGATCCGGAACGCGCCTGGGACAGTGTAACGTTTATCAAAAGCAACGTTCCGATGGGATGGATGATCCAGCGAATCCATTCCGTGGGCGCCAATTTGATGATTGCCCTGGTTTTCCTGCACATGGCCCGCGTGGTGTACCTGCGGATTTTTCGCAAGCCCCGTGAATTGCACTGGATCAGCGGCTCCGTCCTTCTGCTGGCGACGACGATGATGGCCTTCACCGGATACCTGCTGCCCTGGACGCAGCTTTCCTACTGGGGCGCCAAAGTGGGAACTGAAATCCCTTCGGCGGTTCCGCTCCTGGGAGAGTTTATTGTCGTCCTGATTCGACGCGGACAGAGTATCAGCGGTGAGACCTTGGGATTCTTCTTTGCCATGCACATCTGGGTCCTGCCCGCCTTGTCCGTTCTCATGATGGTGCTGCATTTTCTGATGATACGGCGAACCGGGATCTCGCGTCCTTTGTAGCCGGCGTATCCGAATCAAATGGGAGACTGATACATGGGTGTTGACTACCGAGAGCAATATAAACCGGAGCACTTGGAACCGTTCTTCCCGCACGAAATCGTAAAGATGATTATCGTCGTGCTCTGCACTCTTGCCTTACTGATGTTCCTGGTCATTCTGCCGACGTACCTGGAAAATCTTGGGGTTCACGGAATCGCTCACGAAGAGCACCCCGCCGATCCCACAACGACGCCGCCTCACATCCGGCCGGAGTGGTATTTCCTGGCAGTGTACCAGTACCTCAAGCTGATGCCTTCGGAAGTGCTGGGCATCGGCGGCAAGGCCCTGGGAATTCTTACCCAGATGATCGTGGTCATCCTGTTGTTCCTTCTGCCCTTCTGGTATCCGTTGCGAGCGGCCCGGGTGAACAAGAACGAATGGCGCGCGGGTCTTTCGATTTTCGCTCTGCAAGGGCTCGCGTTTCTCGTCCCAGCGGCCGTATTATTGTGGTTCCGCAGCAGGATGCCCGACCCCTATCGTGACGTCATTCATCCTATGTTTGTCTGGCCGGTATTATGGTTTGCTGCGTACGTCGCCGTCGGGATCCTGATGCGCAAGGTGAAATTGAGCGACGCCTTCGAGTGGCTCAAGCTGCTCAATACCGGCGTGATCCTCATAGGATTCCAGGCTCTGATATTCTTCGTTGTTCTGGGGCAGGGGCTCTCGTGGGCCGTAGGACGTGCTACGGGGTATCTGACGGGCTTGCTGTTCTTTATGCCTGCGACGACGATTATCCTTTGGTTTTTGATAAGGCGCATCGCCGGAACGGACGAAACGGTCCGAGTGAAACTGATGGCCGGCTTGATTACCGAGGGTTTCGTGCTGTTTCTCGGGCTGACGATCTGGGCCATGTGGCCGGCGGGGGGGCTCATCCCCGCGGAAGGCGCCCATAGTGAAACGCGCAGCTTTGCGTATTCCGTCGCCGTCATCATGTTTGCTCTGGCCGTTTTTTATGCTTTCTTAATTACTGAATTGCGGACGGTACATCGCACTTTGAAACCGCAGGAAAGAGACCAATTGGCATGAAGTCGAGATTGTTATTCTTTTGCAGTTGTTTTGTATTGCCCGTATTGCCGGGGCTGCGGACCGCCGCAGCGGCGAGCGACAGCGCCTACAAAGACAACGCCTGTGTGTCCTGTCATCAGAATCTGCCGGGAAAGCTCAGCGAGGTCGTAGAGGAATGGAAACAAAGCATCCACTTCCGGAACAACGTCTCGTGTGACGGATGCCATGGGGGCGATCCTTCGGTCAAACGGGAGCAGTCCGACAGCGAGGAGGTCTTCAAGGATCGGTCACATTTACACCGTGACAGAGAGTTTTCGCTGATATCCCGAACGGACAGCTTATTCACCAGCGCAGCGCGGGGGCGCAGCGTCAGCTATTTCTGCGGCAAGTGCCATTCGAACATTAAGGAAAAACACCTGGGGTCGCCGCACGGTGACCTGGGCAGTCCGACGTGCTTATACTGTCACGGCATGGGGTCTCACGCGATTCAGGAATCCACCGCCCAGATCATTGACGTGAGGTCCCGCCGCGAAGGGGGACGTTGCGCGGTATGCCACCGGGCGGCGACGATGGAAACCGTCTCACAAATCTTTCAGATCATGGTTAATACTCAGTCGCAGTTGGAGAATTCCTCCAAACTGTATGGCTGGCTGGAAGCACACGGCTACAAAAACCTGGCAATGGAAAAGATGTACCATAACAGCCGTGAAACGCTTTCGCAATTGCGGCAGACGTTTCACAGCTTCAATATGAGAGAGATTAACGAGTTCGCATCGAGCATCGGGGCCAACGCGGACCTTACTCAGGAGACGTACAATCTGGTCGAATCACTGGAAACGGTCAAAGCCCGGCAGGCGAAGCTTGGGATCTCATCCGTATTGTTCCTGCTGTGCTTTGCGGGATTGCTGTTGATTTATCGCAAGAAATACCTTCACTGATTCCAATCGACGCTCAACGAGGCGCATCGGTGCAAGCCGGATTGTTTTACGCCCTCCACGGCCGAGCGCGGCCCTTGCTCGCGATTTCAGCGACGGCGTCACGCGCAATAATGGCATCTTCCCGAACCTGAAAATCGAACATGCCCACGTTGGCAAAATCCGCCCCGTTTTCAAACGCGAACCTGAAACCCTCCTGCGGGTGTATGGCCCCGGCGGCCAGGACTTTGAAAGCAATCCACGGCTTTTCGACGGTCCTCATGAATTCGATGGTCTCGGCCGGGTTAGTACACCACATGTTGTCGTGGGGCGGCAACCCGCGCCTTGGGCGCTCGGTCTTTGCAGTGGCCGACCAGTAATTATCGCTGTGCAGCGTCTTCATATAAAAGTCCACCTCGACGCCCGCCTTCTCCAGGGCCATCGGGACTTCGAGACTGTGGCACGCACAGCCGGCAATCAGCCCGTTTTGCCTGATGAACTCGAACACTTTAGCCAACAAATCCACGCGGTTATTCTCGACCCAGTTGTCACCTATTCCGCCGTGCACGAAGGCGCCGACGGCGCCGTTATCAATGGCCGTCTGAATCGAGCTGGTAAGGTCATACGTCTTGGGATACGTCTGGGCGATCCACTGAATCTCGCCGCCCAACTCACTGCGATAACGGTTGTACACACGAAGAGTCGGGTCCTCGCCGAACGCATAGGGACTGTTGACGGGCCCGATCATCGTGTTGATGCCGCATTCCTCGCACAGTTGCCACGTCTCCATGATCTTGCGGTCGGTAAAGTAGTGCCTCATCAGCGCAGCCACATAGATCAGGTCACGGTCGTGGGAGCTGCCGATGACGAGGTTGCCGCCGCAAATCAGACGGCTGATTCGGACGTGCCTGATTTTACCGGCCGGCATATCAAAATGAGTATTCAATGTAAGACTCCTATTCCACGTTCCTGATGAGCGAGAGGTTTCCCTCTCGCGCCGCTTCCAATATCGGCGCCATGTAGTCGTCGATCATCTCAGCGGTCAGCGGCACGGGCATATTCTGAAGCTTCATCTTCAGTTGCGGATTCCTGGCCGCGGTCAGGGCACGTTCGATATGTTGCCGCCCGAATCCTTCGACCTGCCCCAAGCGGGTCGGACACCCGATCCTTCGATATAGCTCGAACATCGCCTCCGCCACGGCAAGACCAAGCTCTCTACCGCTCAGGGCCTCCGTATCGACCTTTGTCAGTCCCGCCTGCCGGAATATCTTCCCGACGAGGCGCAGCGGCCGTTCGATGGCCGGGGCAAAAAAGACCGTGTAGTACGGATTCATAATAGCGCAGGCCCGGCCGTGCGGCAATATATCGACCAGCGAGAAGCTCGTCAGATGGCCGCCGTTTGTACCGCCGATCATGATGCAATAGCCGCCTAAATCTGTGGCCAGGCAGAGTGCTTCTCTCGCCCGGCTGTTACGAGGCTCGCCCATTGCTGCCGGCAGGTACTCGATTGCCAGCCTGATGGCCAGCCCGGCGATTTCCTCGGCCTTCTGGTAATGGGGCTTGCCGACGGCCCCGTAGAGAACTTCAAGGCAGTGGGATATGCCGTCAAGCACTCCGTCGGCGATCAGAGCAGGCGGCGTGCTGTACGTCACATCGTAGTCAAAGACGGGATGGGCAGGCACAATCGCATCATCGACAATCAGTTTCTTCTGCCCCGTCGAAGTGTCTGTGATATTCGAGTACTTGGTCAGGTGCGCCGCCGAACCGGCTACCGTCGCAATGGCGACATGAGGGAGCAGGACCTTGCCGGTGGCGTGTAACGCTTCGCTCACAAGGGCCGTGCCGAAATACGCGTCAATCTCCCCACCCAGCGCACGAAGAACGATCGCGGCCTTGGCGGCGTCGATTGTGCTGCCTCCCCCGAAGCTCACCACGACATCCGCCTCCGACTCGGTCAGGTCCCGGCTAATCCGAAAGAGGTCCTCGCGGGGACTGTTCGGTTTGGCGCCTTTGATCTCCGCGACCAGATCGACTTCTGATCGGGCGAGTGTCTCTTTTATCACGTCCACCCAACGGTCGCTGCCGCCGAACGTGCCGCGAACCAGCGCCGCCTTCGGCGGACCCATCCCCAAAGCCTTCGGCTTTGAGGCTGCCACCCTAACCGCCTGCGACAGTACACCTGTTCCAAACAGATAGGCACTCCCCTTGAATTCGTGCAACAAAGCGCGAGCTTTTTCAAAACCTGTTCGGGACGTAGTCGAGGGAGCAGCCATATATAGTCTATCCGAGCGGACTCATCGTCTCAATCTCCACATGCTGACGGGGATATCTTAAAGGCCCAATCGCTCCGCCGCATAGCGCAGGCACGTTTTGATATTGGCCTCCTCCAGCGCCACCTGTTCGCCGATGGGAAGGTGGTTCACCTTCGGCAATAAGGTCTTGTCTTTCGAGTGGGTTCGAACGTATCGAAGCGTCCGGGCAAAGTCCGCGCCGCGCACCTCTTCGAACGTCGCCCAGTACTTCTCGGTCAGGCAAGGAACCTTCAGAGGGTCGCGCGTGGACATCTCCACACAAAACTGAATATCCGGCCGGGCCTCCCTCAATATCCGGACTATCTCGGGCAGATCGAGCAAACCTTCTCCCATTGGTACATCGGCCAGGAGAAAACCATCTTCGTATTCGCACACGGCCATGTCCTTCAGATGCACCGATATCGTGAAGGCTGCGTAGGCTCGCACAACCTCCATCGTGTCTTCCAGAAGCGCAAAGCTGTTGCCCGTATCCACGCAAACGCCAACGAATTGACTGCCCAGCCGTTCAAGCATATCCAGCATCTCCGGCACGCGGAAATCCTTATGGTTTTCGATGGCCAATTTGATGCCGTGCCGCGCAGCGACAGGCTCAGCCGACTGAATCGCCTTCCACGAGCGCTGGGCAAAATCTTTGAACTGCTGGGGCTTGTCGAACTGCTCGTAGCGCCGGCCGCCGATTGCGATGCGGACCACTTTCGCGCCGGCGGCTTTGGCGGTGCGAACGTGCGATTCGAACCGCTCGAGATCGGACGCGTCGCGCGGAAGTGAGGTGGAACCTTCTATGAACAAATCATGCTCTTCGGCATATCGTCGCATCTGAGCCGTGTAAGCTTCGTCCCGGCTCCCGATGTCGTCCTGGATGCCGCCGGCACCGATACTGTGGGAGTGCTTCAGAAAATCAAACGGATCTCTAACGAGCGCCGGAACCGCTCCGGACCGTTCGGCGCCGCCCCGGACGTTGTAGCTGAACCTGTCAATGCCAAGCCGCTTTTTGGGGGCTTGTGCTGCATGGCACACCGCGGCACGGCTGCCGATGGCTACGGCCGCCCAGCCGCCGGCAATCGAACAAAGCGCTTCTCTGCGATTCATACCTTGTAATCTCCTCGGCCTCAAACCGCCGGCTCGCCGACGTATCACACTTCGTCCGGCACCACAAACGGCTCACGGTAGTTTCGACGCAAAAACATATTTGCCCTGTCACTGAACTCGCCGACAAACCGCTCGTTCTGGCCGTCGAACGTTAATGCCGGTCCTAACGTTACAGATGTCTTTTTCAAGTCAATCTCATTGGCTTCGAGATGTCCCAGCATGCGCTCGAAAGACTCCAGCAGAACGCCGTTGCCTGCGATTGTTTCTTTGATCTTCTCCACCGACTCCTGCCGTCCGACCCGATAGGACAAGTTGGCTATATGGCAGAGCGTGGCGGAGACGTGGCCTTCGAGAATATCGGATCGAAGGTCGCTGATGTTCCGGCTTCGCATCGCGTCAATGAAATTGGCCTGATGGCCGACGCCGCCGTCGCCGGGAAATTGCTTGATCTTCTTGCCGTTGTTGTCATACGCCCAGCCGCCGCCCCTGCCGCCGGCGAAATACCCTCCCTCGCAGTCAATCACCATGCCGAAGGCCGTTCCCCTGTAGTGCTCTCCGGCGCGGAGGTTTCTGCGACGCCGCAGGCCGCGCACCTCATAGATAATCGGAACTGGTTCATAATCAAAGAAAGTGATTTGTGTGTTGGCGGTTTGCCCGTCATCGTCCATGCCGATGCGCCCGCCGACGCTGATGGTCGTGCGAGCGACGTCCGGCCTGCCGATCACCCATCGGCTCTCGTCCACGTTGTGCGCCCCGAGATTGCCGACCTCCCCCGTGCCGGTATCCCAGAACCAGTGCCAATCGTAGTGCAGGTTTGTCCGCATCAAGGGCACTAACGGCGCCGGCCCCTGGAAGAGGTTGTAGTCCACGGTCGGGGGGATCGGCTGGGGACCGTTGACCCGGCCGATGCTCTCGCGCAGGCCGTAGCTCAGTGCCCTGACGAGCTTGATAGGACCGAGGTTGCCCTGTTGGATGTACGGGACCGCCTCGCGCAGCCCCACATCTGACCGGTTCTGGCTGCCGGTTTGGACAATCCGTTTGTACTTACGAGCCGCCTCCACCATCTTGCGACCTTCCCAGATATTATGGGAGAGCGGCTTTTCCGCATACACGTCTTTGCCCGCCTGGCAGGCCCAGACGGCCATCAGTGCGTGCCAGTGATCGGGGACCGCAATTACAACGGCGTCGATATCCTTGTTGTCCAGCAGCTTGCGATAGTCAATGTACCTGGCCACTTTCTGACGGCGGTCCTCAAATTTCTTCGCTTCAAGGTCCAGGAACTCGGTGTCCACGTCACAAAGTGCGACAATGCGAACACCCGGGACCTTGCCGAATATGTCGATATGCTCTATCCCCTTCTTGCGAAGGCCGACGATAGCGATGCGAATATCATCGTTCGCCCCCCGGACCTTCAAGGAGGATGCGGCGATGGAGCCGACGGCGGAGGCTGACAACTTCCTCATAAAACCTCTGCTCGTGCCTAAGGTACGAGTTAGCCTGTTCATTGGCCTGTCTCCAAGACCTCAACCAACCATCATGTGAGGCGGTGTTATGACCAGCTCGGGCACGACAGCCCGCGGCGGGAGCTTGGCCACCGCCACGACGCACGCGGCGATATCTTCAGGTTGCAGCATGGCAGCGCGTTTTTCCGGCGGAGGCGGCGAAGGACGCTTATCCACGATTGGCGTATTGGTCTCGCCGGGATAGATGTTCGTCACCTTGATCCCGTTTGCCGCCTCTTCGAGGTTGACGAACGTACCCAGGGCGCCGGTGGCGAACTTCGAGACGCAGTACGGCAGTCCGGCCAGAAGCATCACGCGCAGGCCGGCCAGAGATACGATGTTGACAATCAGGCCGGAACGCTTCTTTCGCATGATAGGCAAGGCCGCATGGATACAATTGAAAGTTCCCGTCGTGTTGACCGCCATGACCCGGTCAAAATCCGCCGGATCAATGTTGGCGAACATCCTGTTTCCAACGTTGATCCCGGCACTATTGACGAGAATGTCTATCGAGCCGACCTCGCCGGCGAGCCATTCGAAAAGCTCCGCAACTTGCCGGCGGTCCGTCACGTCGCACACGTGACATAACAGGCCCGCCGGGGCTTTCTTCAACGCCTCCTGGCTATAGTCGGCCACCGCCACCGTGCAGCCCTCCGCCGCCAGCGCCCTGGCGATGCCGAGGCCTATGCCTCCCGCGCCCCCGGCAACCAGCACGATCTTATCTTTCAAATCCATGATTGCCCCTCTTGATTCTCGATACTCGTCGAGCAGCGAGAATAGAATCGAGTATCTCTTATGTTTTTCTGACGTTCACTTTTGCCGCCTTTTCATAGAACTGAACGATGCCGCCGTGGTCATCGCCGCCTTTGCCGTCCACTCGCAGGGCCTGCATCAGCTCCATGATAACGCTCGATAGCGGCAGCGGCACGCCAAGCTCATGAGCCGTATCCAGCGCGTTGGCCAGGTCCTTAATATGCAGTAGGATACGGAACCCCGGCTTGAAGTTGCCTTTCAAGACGAGCGGCATCTTGGCGTTCAGGACCGCGCTTCCCGCCAGCCCGCCTTTGATCGCCTCAAAGACCTTCTCGGGATCAACGCCGGCCTTTGTGGCAAGGACCATCGCCTCGGACATAGCCGCTATGTTCAGAGCCACGATGATCTGGTTCGCCAGTTTGGTGATATTTCCGCTGCCGATATCGCCGACGTATGTAACCGAAGAGCCCATCACGCCGAGGATGTCCTTGACCTTTTCGAAAGTCTCCTGCGGACCGCCCACCATAATGGCTAAAGTCCCCTCGATGGCCTTCGGCTCGCCTCCGCTGACGGGTGCGTCGAGCATGATGACGCCTTTTTCTTTTGCCTTAGCGGCGATTTCCCGGCTGGCCAGAGGCGCGATGGAGCTCATGTCGATCAGGATCGTACCCCGTTTGGCCCCCTCGAGCACACCGCCGGCGCCCAGGACCGCCTCTTTGACGTCGGGCGAATTCGGCAGCATCGTAATAACAATTTCACTTTTGGCGGCAACGTCCTTGCTCGAAGCGCCCGCCCGGGCGCCAGCCCCGACGAGGGCGGCAAGCTTCTCGGGGACAACGTCATAAACGGTCAAATCGTATCCGGCTTTTATGAGGTTCTGGGCCATGGGTTTACCCATGATTCCCAACCCGATAAATCCTATTTGAAATTTTCGATTTGCGATTGTCGATTGTCGATTGTCCATGAATCCTCAACTATGACTTATGACCTATTTGAAATTTTCGATTTTCAATCGGCAATCGTAAATCGTAAATCTCAGTCCTTAAAATTCTCCAGAAGCTTCCAGCCGCTCTCGTAAAACTGAGTCAACGTTCTCTGTGTCACGCCGTACGTGATGAACTCGCTCGGCGCCAATCCCTGCGGCTCATACGCTCGGACGAATTCCGGCAACTGTGAAAGCCTGTCAATTACATCCGGCGGCACTTGCCGCTCTATTCTTTCTTCGCGCGGCAGGTCGGGCGAAATCAGCATCTGCTGGTAGGGCAGGGCAATCGACATGATAATCCTCGCCCCGGCCAGCTCGGTCATGTGGTGGGTGCCCCGAAGGGCGGCCACAATCAGAGCCGCCTGGTAGTTTCGCTCTTTGAAAATGGCGTACGCACGCTTGGTCACCGCCAGGCCCGCCTGGCGAATATCAGATTCGGTCGCCTCGGCCTTTGCGTCGTGGGCGACGTCACGCAAATAGTCATCCAGCCGGCCGATCATAATGACGGCAAAACACCGGCCGGGCTCGATCCGGTTCGCCTTCGCCCGCCGGATGCCGCACCGGTGCCTCTCGGCGATGGCGATAACTTGCGGCACCGTGTAGCTGATCGTCACCGTGCAGATAATCCCCTCGGCGATACAGTCCTCCAGCACGTCGAGTCCGGCGGCGGTTGCGGGCAGCTTGACGGCGATGTTGGGCGCCCACTTCGTGAAGCGTCGCGCCATAGCGAGCATATATTCACGATCTCCGGGGCGAGCGGGATTCACCTGCGCACAGACGTATCCCATGCTTCCGGTGCTCTGTTCGTACCGCGGAAGAAGCTGCTCGGCCGCATGCTTGATCGCAATGCTCATCAGGGCCTCTGCTTTTTCGTCCGCGGGCAGCCGCCGTGCAAGAACGGCGCAGCTCTCGGCCGACCAAGCCGCCTTATTTCTTGAAAGAGCCTGGTGGGATAGGTATGGATTGCTCGTGGCGCCGACGGCTCCGCGTTCAATGCCCAAGGCCAATTCAGCCGGGTCGATGCAGTCCGCCCACCATGCGGTTTCGGTGCTCTCAACAACCCATTTCAAGTAGCCTTGCTTCATGCCATACTCCTAAGTGGCCGTAGTTTACACCCTGTGCGGCGTCACTGCAAGGCCCTGCGCGTTGATGCGTAGCTTGGCCGTTAGAAAACAATCGCGGCATAGCCGACGGCATCAGCGCCGGTCGTGCCCATTCTTTCGAGCATAACTTCATTGCTGGTCGTCTGCGCCAGCAGGATACCGCGCTGCGAGCCGAGTTTCTTTGCGGCGGCGACCGCCGCCGCCGCCGCCCCCGGACCACAGGCATTGCCGTTCTCGGCCGCACCAGCGAGCAACTGCTCCGGCTCAAGTTTCAGGGCCAGATCGATAAATTTTTTGTCATTGACGTTCTGTGCCCATTCCAAAGCCTTTTTGTCCGTTCCGTGCGGAGTGAAACCATAGCGTGGTCCGTAGTGGGTCAGGTCCGTCGAGCCGATACAGATAATCTTCTTTTGTTTTTCCCGGCTGATAATCTCGCCGAGACTCTCGCCTAAAGGCACCGCCGAGTCCGTCGGCGGGACCAGGATGGGCAGGATTCTGGCTCCGGCAAAAAGATACTGGATGAACGGGACCTGCACCTCGATACTGTGCTCGCACAGATGGGCTTCGCAGTCGCTTACGGCCGTGCCGGTGCTCAAGACGGCCTCGGCCAATTCTTCGTCAACGGCGGCTTCGCCCAGCGGGGTTTCCCAAACGCCCCGGTCGCAGACGGCCGGCGAGGCGCCAAAATAGCCGTGGGCGGCGCCGAAGATGACAAAGGTATGTATCTTGTCATGCTGCTGCCTTATCGCCGAGAAGACCAGCCCCGCCAGAGACCCGCTGAAGGTCCAGCCGGCGTGAGGAACGATTCCCGCAACGATGGCCTCAGGCAGCAGCTCACTGAGCACCCTTGCGTCGAGACATTCGTTGATTTCATGTATGCAGGAGTCGTGCTGGGCGGGATAGAACTGACCTGCAACAATCGGCTTTCTCGTTCGCATTTCGGGTACTCCATTGTGAAGATGGTAGTCGGATCTACAATTTTCCGTTGGCTCACGCACCGCTATTGGGACTTGCATCCGGGACACCGGGCCGTTATTATCACCGCATATACAGACTGCGCAATATTCTAACCCATTGAGAAGAGAAAACAATATGGTCTCGGAAAAAACAGCTCCCGTGGCGGTGGTGATGGGCTCGGACAGTGATATGGAGGTGATGCAGGGGTGCATCGAGCAGCTCGGCTCCTTCGGCATCAAGCCGGTGGTGCGTATCATCTCCGCTCACCGCACGCCGCGCATAGCCGCCGAATTCGCCGAAAATGCGGCACAGAATGGAATCAGGGTCATCATTGCCGCGGCGGGTATGGCCGCGCATCTGGCCGGCGCCTTAGCTGCGAAAACAACATTGCCCATCATCGGCGTGCCGCTGGTCTCAGGCTCGGGTGTGGGGGGTATGGACGCCCTGTTGAGCACCGTTCAAATGCCGCCCGGTGTTCCGGTTGCCACGATGGCCCTTGGAAAGGCAGGGGCGAAAAACGCCGCCATTTTGGCCGTGCAGATCCTGGCTCTGTCGGATGAAAAGCTCCGCAGGAAGCTGACGGAATTCAAAACGGCCCAGGAAAAGCAAGTCATCGAAAAAGACGCGGCCTTGTGATAAAACCTCTCCTCCTTGGGGAATCCAACGCTGGAATCCCGTGAATCCGGACAAGAAACAGCCGGTTCTCTGCTGTTCCTCTCACAGAATTTCCTAACCTGCTCGCGCACGCACACCAAGTCTCGCCGTGATTTTACTTGACAAAATAGCGGCTTGCTTGGTACATATAAGAAAGTAAAGTAAAGGCTGCCAACCCCATTTTGGAACGGTTGTATTCTGTGCTAACCTTTATTGAAGGAGGACCACCATGTCTAAGAAAGTAATGTATTCACTCTCGCTGGTGCTGCTGCTGTGCTGCGGCGGCCAGGCGGCGACTATCCACTGGACCGGCCTCGGCGGCGACAAGCTCTGGAGCAACCGGGCCAACTGGGAATCCAATAAAGTCCCTACAAGCGCCGACGAGGTCTATATTGACGTGCCGGCGGCAAAGGCGCCGGGCGGTCCGGTCATTCGGGATGGGACCGCTGCGAAGGTCCTCGGCCTGGGCTGTGAAGTGGCCGGCGAGCCCAACATGACCATGACGGGCGGCACCCTGGAAATAGCGGATTGGATCTGGTGGGGCGACGGGGCCGGGTCCCACGGCACGTTCAGTATGAGCGGCGGCACCATAACGGTTGGCGCGGAGCACGAGCTGGGATGGGGCGGCGGAACAGGCACCTGGATTATGACCGGTGGGACGGTTACCGCTAAAGAATTAGTCATTCCGACGGCCACCGGTGCAGCGGGACAGCTCTATCTTCATGGCGGCGTATATAACGTCGGCAGCGACGGCCTGAGCATGACGGCGGTCGGCCTGATAGACGTCGGCGGAGGCACGCTGATCCTGGAGGGCGACCAGACGGCAAAAATCAACGGCTTTATTGCCGCCGGCCAGATTACTTTCTTCGGCGGGAGCGGCCTGCCCGATTTGGACTACAACGATAGAAATCCCGGCAAGACAACGCTTACAGCAAGACAGACCGGTAAAGCCTTCAATCCCAATCCGGCGGACGGCGCCTATCACCTGGAAACGTGGGCAAACCTGAGCTGGTCGCCGGACGCCACCGCTGCCTCGCATGACGTGTACGTCGGCGACGACTTCGACGCCGTGGATGCCGGCGCCGGCGAGACGTTCCGAGCCAACCAGGTCACGACCTATTTCGTCGTCGGCTTCCCCGGATACCCTTATCCCAACGGCCTTGTCCCGGGCACAACTTACTACTGGCGGATTGACGAAGTCGAGGCCGGCGGGACGAAACACAAGGGCGATATCTGGAGCTTCACGGTTCCGCCCAGGACCGCTTACAAGCCCCAGCCCGCTGACGGAGCTGAATCGGTAGATCCGAAAGCAACGCTAAGCTGGGCCGCCGGTTTCGGCGCCAAACTTCACACGGCGTACTTCGGCGATAATTTCGACACTGTGAGCAACGCCGCCGGTGGACTTCCGCAGGGCACGACCAGTTACAACCCCGGCCCGCTTGAATCAGAGAAGGTCTATTACTGGCGGGTCGATGAGTTCGACGCCGTCACCACGCACAAAGGTACTATCTGGAGCTTTTCGACACCGGGCGCCGTCGGGAATCCGCAGCCGGCAAACGGCGCCGCCGAGGTGAAGCAGAACCAAATCCTGAGCTGGAAGCCGGCGGACCACGCCGCTTCGCACCAGGTTTACTTCGGCACAGATAAAGAAGCAGTGCGCAGCGCTACAACCGCTTCGCCGCAGTACAAAGGCAGCAAAGCCCTCGGCTCTGAAAGTTACGATCCCGGCAAGCTCGAATGGCAGACTGCCTATTATTGGCGCGTCGATGAGGTCAACAATCTGCATCCGAAGAGCCCCTGGAAAGGCCCCCTCTGGAGCTTCACGACGGCCGGCTTCGCTTCGATAGATGACTTCGAGGACTATAACGCCGGCGGCAACCAGATCTGGTGGGCGTGGAAGGACGGGCTCGGCTATGCGGCGCATGGCGCTGAACCGGCCTACGCCGGCAACGGGAGCGGCTCGGCCGTCGGCGACGAAACCACGCCGTCTTATACGGAAGAAACCATCATACACGGCGGACGCCAAGCGATGCCCGTTTCCTACGACAATAACAAGCAGGGCTACGCAAAGTACTCGCAGGTCGAGCGGACATTGAGCTATCCGCGCGACTGGACGCAGCAGGGCGTGAGCACGCTGGTGATTTGGTTCCGCGGCCGTTCGAACAATAGTGCCGAGCGGCTGTACGTCTCGGTAGCCAATCGCACCGGCGCGCCGGCGGCCGTGTATCACGATGATACAAGCGCGTCACAGATAAGAGACTGGACGAAATGGGTCGTCCCGCTTCAAGCCTTTACCGACCAGGGCATTAACCTGACCGACGTTGACAAAATCGCCATCGGCATTGGCACCCAGGGCAATACCGCAACGCCCGGCGGCTCCGGCAAGATGTACTTCGACGACGTCGCACTGTATCGGCCATGATCGTTTGTACCGATCAAACGGCGCCTCAGCGCCAGTACCGTCGCAGTACATATAGCTTCGGGGCCAAAGAGAAAGGTGTATAGCCGAAGGGCCGGGTAGAACAGCCCGGCCCTTCGCATCATGGACGCAAGCCGGAATGGCTACTTTGGCAGGGCCTTTTCGAGCTCCGCCAGTTTCTCCGGGGTAACGGTTTCCGCGTGCAAATCGCCATATATGACTCGGTATTCGCTATCTGAGACCTTCCATCGCATCAGGACCTTATCTGCGTCTTTGGGGGTAACGATTTTCCCGTAGTATGCGGGGTCCTTCTTGTCCCACTGGAGCAGACCGTAGAACCTACGGAGCCCCCGTTTGGGCATCAGGAAATCGACAAGTTTGTTGTTTATCTGCTCGTCCGTAAGCCCTTTTATCTCTTCCTTTAATCGCATGGCTGCAGGGGTTTCACTCTTTTCTGCTAACCGTAGAACTGTGGCAGCGTTGACATCGGTGACATCGGTGATCTTCTCTGGATACTTGCCGAGCAACTCGACAAGTAGCTTTAGACCCTGGATGGCGGTCTCCTCATTGTGGGCGGGAAACTTGACCACCAAACTTGCATAGTCATCCGGTATGACCGGCTCAAAGTCGGCCGCATCAACGGGGACATCCCACTGAAAATCCTGCATCACAAAGTGGTGGGTGCTCTTCCTCTTGTCTCCCATGTAATCGTATCGCACAGGCAACCGTGTCTTCGCATCCACCCATACCTTGACATCGATTTGATTGACATCTCCGATTTGACGGTCTCCAATGTAAAAGTAAAAGAAGTTGGGGTCGGTGGTTTGAAACCCTTCGACCTCAATGCCGTCAATGGTTGCTCTGCCCATGCTCTCGTATTTGCATGCCAGGATTCGTTTGAGAAACGTGCGCGGATCGTTACTACTCACCTCCCACATACGTTCAGCGGTAGTATCGTCAAATTCTACGCGCCGGTACTTCTTCTGCTTGGGCCAGATTATAATCGCGGTCTTATTATCTGGGGACTTATAGGCTTCTGCGGACGTGCTCCATCCGCCATTGGGGTCGAGTTCTTCCGTGGTCGTTTTCGAGCCATATTCTTGTGATATCAAAGAGGTGCTGCGTCTTTCTGAACTGTAAGGCTTGTTAGGATCCTCGCCGGTCCCAATAAAAAATTGGTACCTGTAGGCCTTGACCTGCTCAACGCGGGCCAGCACCTCCGCCAGGGCAATACCTGAGCCGGTGGTCCTCCAAACAGATAGACCGATCACACACGCGATAATGACAACCGCAGCAATAGCAAGTTTAGTTATTGGACTTTTCATGGTTATTCTCCATATATTTTCTCCCCTTCTTGCTTTCGCAAGGAAGCTGGGGGGTAAATTTTCTGTGATCTTTTGCTGAGCCTGCAGCATATCTTTGAACACCTGTTCGTCGGCATCCGGATGGACGCGAAGCTCAGCATTCTTGAACAACCGTCTTATGTCATCTGCGGATCTCATTTTTCTACCTCACCATTAAGTAATGACCGCAGTCTCGCCATAGCATACCGATACCGGCCTTTGACCGTATTCGTTGATGTATTCTGTAGCGTCGCAATCCGGTGAAACGTCATGTCCATCTCCATGCGAAGGCTAACTACCTCGCGCTGTTCGTATGGCAATTCTCGCAGAGCGTGGCTGAGGAGTGTCAATTGCTCACCAAGAACCGCCCATTGATGGGGTCCTCGCTCTGGTGATGAGAACACCTCCGCCCCTTCAAGGCCGGTTTCGCAATGCCGATTGTTATCACGCCGGTAATTTCGAACCCGGTTAATTACACTCGTAACCAAGTAGTTCTTAAGACTGCCGGTGAGACTTATACGTTCGGCTGACTGAGCAAACTTGACAAAGACATCATGGACTATGTCCTCAGCCGTATTCACATCGCCGGTGAGCACTACAGAGAGCTTAAGCATCTCGACTTTGTACTTGTCATAGATCTGCCGCAAGGCCCCGTTACGGCCTTGTTTGAACCTGAAAATAAGCAGCTTATCCTCTATCATCGTGCACGCTTGTATGAAGAATGATCGATCTTCGTTCTATTACACACCGGGATAGGGCATTTGGGTATAGAAAATATTTGACCCGGCTCATCTTCTTGCATCGGTCAGAAGTGGTCGTGCTTTGGATTTTGTGCTTTTAGGCCTGTTGGCCTTGGCAATAGGGGCGTGGAAACAGCCTATAGAAAGATAGAGACTTGAAAGCCACAGGTTTCTTGAAACAGAAGGCTCGCTTTAACGCCACCGAGGTGGGACTGCAAGGAAGGTCTTTTGGACGTCCGGAGGTTCAGCCGGCCCGTATTCGCAGGTCGCCGGGCAACAAAGCGACCCTCGGCCCGCTAAACCTCCGGAGCATCATTCGTCGAAACATGAGAACACTATCTCTATAGGCAGCCTCCTTTCTCCCCCGACAAGATAGTTTCGCCATAAGTCTCACTGAAGAGTTCGAACCTCGGCGTAAGCTCTCTGCCGGCGCATTCTGCGCTGCCGATGAGATCAAAGGCCGCCGGTGACAGTGCTGATCTGGTTCAGTGTAGCATCCAGGCCGTTATTTACTTTCACCACGGAAGAAGGCCCGCCTGAGACCGAAGCGGACTGTGTCGCACGGATATACTGAGATCCCACGCTCGTTCCGTAGGGAGTCGTCTCCCTCTGGCTCTGGGCGCCGACGAGACTTTGCGTGCCCGTGGTGCGGCCGATCGCGCCGACATGAGATATCGACGTGTCCAGACCTACACTAAGGTTTTGCTCCCCAGCCCGCTTGCCGGAAATGCCGGAGCGGACAAGCTGATCTTGTATGCCGTCGGCGGAGGCCCTCTGCGTTACAGACTGGCTGCCGTGTGAACCGACGGCGCTGGCACTCTGGTTTATTGTAGCAGTTTCTCTCTGAAGAGCAGATGTGCCGTTCCATGAGTCGTATGCTCTCTGGACGTGGCCGACTTCGGCGGAGTTTTGGCCGGACGCTGAGCCGACACATCCGCTTCTTGACACATTGTTAAAAGGGGCAACAGAAAAACCCTGTTCCTGATGGATATAAGCAGAGGTCATCGAAGACAACAGCAGAACAATCGCCAGGGACAATATGAGTTTACCAAACATTGTAAGACTCCTTTCTTTCTCTATCCGTTTTGTGACTTCGTGCTCTCAGAATCCTGCCATATTGAGCAGCTCACGGCTGACTTCCACGCCGTAGTAATCGTTTTTCCGCTGAGCCGGAGGGATGACTACCGCATGCTCCGTGGCCGGGGTGGCCGGGGCCACCGGGGCCGCCGGCTGCACATTGTTTTGTCTGGGCTGCCATGTGTCGTGCGGGGTGGGCTGCGGAGCGGGCTTGTAGCTGGCATGGATCCTGTTGTAGAACGATTGCGGAATCTTTCTCCTGCGGACCGCGTCCGGCCAGTACCTGTAACCGGCCGCACTGACAACCGCCCTGCCCTTGCCCTCGGTGATACCGCTGGAGGCGGAGCCAAACAGAGAAACGGAATAGTTGGCCTGGCTGTATCCGCCCGCCGCTCCGGGGAACGAAAGAGTCGAGCCTACCGTCACGCCCCTCATGCCGCCGGAAACCAGCAGAATATCCACGTTCCATGGTAACGCCTCGGCGATGGCGGCATCGTACACCTGGTCCCAGCTTCGCTCCACTTTGCCTTCCAGACTCACTTTCCCGACGTAGGCGTAACCCGCCTCGCGCAGAACTTCCGTATCAACGTTCGAGTCGATGAAAACCAGCAGAGGCTTTCCCCCGGGTCTGCGGCAGCGAACAAGCGAGTTGCTGATTTCGAAGCCGCGGCCGTGATGGTAATTATCCGGCCCTCCGAACACGGCTCCTACACCGTTCAAAACACCGCCCACAAACTCCAGCGGCCCGTCATGAGAGATGGATTCAAGAACGCCCCTGAGCATTTTCATGTCATCCGGATCGTCAGGGTCGAAGGTTTGCTCATACATCTGATTATCCTCGCTGGGCCCGTTCGGGAAGTACGCCTTGATTGTTCCCCATCCTCCGTGATTCCAGTACGGCAGATAGGGCGGGAACACCGTGAGCGGAGGCGTCCGCGTCTCGTAGTTCGAAACGGAGTTCGTCTTGACGCTGGCCCCGGAAACAGAGGCAGAATCCGAATTGGAGCTGGCATCGCCGCCGTCAGCCGAAACGCTCTGACTTTGCTGGACGTCAATATCGTTGTCAACCTTCACGGTCGTATTATTGATATTGTCCGGGGGATTTGGGGGAACCGGGTTGCCGGTTGCGCAAACACCTGTCACAACTATGAGTACAGGAATCAACAGTACAATTACCCTCTTCATGATCATTCTCCTTAAATAGAAATTCCATTTCCTCATCCAACTGAATCCTTTCATACACCCTCCTGGTGTCCTGATGTTGGTATTGTCTTGCTGGTCCTATTGCCTCCTTTCTTCCTCCGCAGGGAACGATGACGGGACTATCACCCTTATTATGAAGATCGCAGGAAATACGGGCCGGTTCTGAAAAACTGCAAAGTCGAACCTCGCCGTGCTGACAACAATCCCCACAGTCCTTTGTAAGTCTTTGCGAGTATCCATCCTCACCTACTTGGCACGCCTTGCCTCCAAACCCCATAGACCTCGTTCGGCTGTGCTCAGAACGAGTCTGGGGTAAACACACACCTCAATCCTTTTTATGGCAGTGTAAATTGTAATGTTATAGGACGTTTGCGGCAAGTAAAAAAAGAATTTTTTTCCGCAGGACCGGTAAGCCCCCTCCGCCGAGAGACTTATATCCTAACAGGCAGGCAAAAAGCCGCGAAGAAAATCCACGACGCGGCCGCGAGAAGCGAAAAGCCGATCTACTTTATTTCGAGGACCGAGTTGAAACCGCCGAAGGGATTCAGCTCGGTAAGCTCATTGTACGGGTCCTGCTGCCACTGGCCGTCAACAACCAGCCGATAACGGTAACGGCCCACCGGCAGCTTCATCTGTGTCTGCCAGACGCCGCTGTCACCAACTTTTTGCATCGGCGCATCTTCCGGCTTCCAATTGTTAAAGTCGCCGGCGATCTGGACACTATGAGCGCGTGGGTACAGTGTGACGAAGACAACGGCGTCGTTGATCTGACTGACGCCGTAATAGTCGGAGAGCTTGGCGGCCGTTCGGTCCTGGGCCGTCTGGGCTTCGGGGGGCTGGACGGCCTGCGGCTCCGGCGACGCCTCCAACACCGGTTCCGTCTCTGCCTCGGCAGCGACGGGCTCAGCCGCGTGCAGATCGGGCTGCGGCTGCAGTTCGGACGGCGGGGCCTCAACGGGCTTTATCGACGGCTTGGCCGCTGCCAGCAACTCGTCGGCGGTGGCGCTGATGGACTCAAGCTGATCGGCGAGCGAATTGACAAATTCATGGCGCTGCTGCTTGGCCTGCGAGCCGAGAAGCTCCGCCGCCAGTGCAGAGAAATCTTTGCGACCTTTACTGGCTGGATCATACTCACTGATGGGCTGGCCGAAGCTCGATGCTTCCTTGATCTTCGTGTTGAAACACACGATCGTTTTGAACATCTTGTCGCCGAAATGATTGCGCAGCTCGGCCAGCACCTCCCGGGCCATCTTTGTCCTGATGTCATACATACTGGCCAGAACCCTGACGTCCACCTGCTGGTTGCATCGCCGGCTGAGAATGCTCAGAGTCTCGAGCTGCCTGCTGAGTCCGTGCAGGGCGAAATAACCCGTCTCGACGGGAACAATCACGTCGCTGGCCGCCCTCAGAGCATTGAACGTCAGAATGCCGACGGCCGGAGGGCAATCGATTATAGTATAATCATAACTGTCTTTCACCTCATCCAGGGCTTCCCGCAGGCAACATTCACGGTCCGTAACACCCGTCATTTGCTGCTCGAAGGCGGACAAATCGAAGCTGGCCGGCGCCAATTCCAGCCCGTCGCTGATCTGCCAGAGTATCTCCGTCAGCTTGACAGGCTCGTTCCTGCTTCGGCTAATCAGCACGTCATAGATGCTCTGCTCGATCTGCTCTTCGGGCACAGCCAGACCCACCGCGCAATGCGACTGCGGATCCATATCCACCAACAGTACGCTCTGACCCGCCCCCGCAAGGGCGCTGGCCAGATTTATTGATACCGTCGTCTTGCCGCAACCACCTTTCTGATTTACAACCGCTATGGTCCTCATTATTTCTCTCCAGCCCCAAAAATGGGTCGTCCGAAAAAAGCCCTTCTTGACTCTAAAAATGCGTTCCGGGCGGTATAGCAGCGACACACCGCCATTACTTTTTCGGCAAAGAAACGGGGAAAACTTTATCTTTTTATGGGACGGGCCAATAAAAACATAAGTGCCCGTGTGACCAGGTGACGCCCGACACGCGCGTTAGCCGCCAAGCGTAAAAAACGAAAAGAGGCGGCATTTTCTCGGACGATAACCGGCCCGCTCCCCAGCTACTTTCCCGGCAGAACAAGGTCTTCTTCCGCCTTAAGCCTGACTTTTTCAACTTGGATTCCTCAGGGAAACTGGTATATTGGGCAGCGGTACGTGCAGGCGTGAAGCGGGTATCAGCGCAGGCTGATACTCGTTGTAATGACCTCCCAACAGACGCGCGTAGCATTTTAGGAGACAGACTCATGAAAGATAGAGCTATGGAGCGACGCGATTTTCTAAAGTATGCCGCTGTGGCCGCCGCCGGCACGAGCCTGCTCGACCGGCCAACGGCAAGCCAGGCCGGCCAGCCAAGAGCCAAGTTGCGCAAGGCCCTTCAGTTCGGGATGTTACCAAAAGACCTCTCCGACGAGGACAAAGTCAAGCTGGCGAAAAAATGCGGATTCGAGGGGATCGAGCTGAACTCCCCGATTGCGGACCTCGATGCGGCACAGAAGCTCGGCGCGCTGGCCAGGCAGGCCGGCGTCCCCATTCATTCGATTGTATATGGCGGATGGGGGGCCCCGTTTTCCGACCCTGATCCCAAAGTGATAGAGAAGGGCCTGGCCGAAATGCAGACGGCCTTGCGCAGCGCCAAGGCGGCCAGCGCCGACACCGTGCTGCTGGTGCCCGCAATTGTCAACGAAGACGTCGGATACGGCGACGCCTACAAACGCTCGCAGGAGCATATCCGCAAACTGCTGCCGCTGGCCGAGGAGCTGCGCATCTTTATCGCGGTCGAGAACGTATGGAACAAGTTCCTGCTAAGCCCGCTGGAGTTCGCCCGATACGTCGATGAATTCCAAAGCCCGTGGCTGAAAGCCTACTTCGACGTCGGCAACGTTATCATCTACGGGTACGCGCAAGACTGGATCCGGACCCTGGGTAAACGTCTCGTCAAGATTCATCTGAAGGACTTCAAACGTAAGGGCTATGAGTGGACGAATCTGCTCGACGGCGACGTGAACTGGAAACAGGTGCGGCTGGCGCTGGACGAAGTCGGGTACGACGGATTCCTGACCCCGGAGCTGCGAGGCGGCGACGAAAGTTACCTGACGGACCTGTCCGGACGCATCGATAAGATTCTTGCCATGTAGAATCCGACGGGGTAAGCTAAGCTCGTGAAGATTCAGCCGGACTCGTTGGTAAGGTCGGCCTCAGTCTGGGCCGAAAACAGAGCGGTGTTATCCAAGGAGAGCAAGATGGTCATATACATCGGGAACCTTTCCGTCGAAACGAGTGAGCACGAGCTTTCAGAGCTGTTTGAACAATACGGCAAGGTCACATCGGTGAACATTATGAAGGACGAGGTCAGCGGCGGCGCGCTGGGCTTCGCCTTCGTCGAAATGCCCACGGACAGCGAAGTATCCGAGGCGATTGCAGGTCTTAACGGGACAAGAATCGCCGGCAGGATTGTCATGGTCTGCGAAGCGCCGCAGCGCACCGAACGCCGGCATCTCACAAAAAGAGCCTCCTCGCCCAAACGCAGAAAATAAAGCAGAGACAATCTGTAGCCGGGCGGTGCAGGCCGCCTTGAAATCCGGAGCACAATATGTTCAAAGCGAAAGATGTAGCGACAAAGATGGTTATAACCACCAGGCCCGAGGCGCCGATCTACGAGGCCATCAGAATAATGGCCGGCAGAAACATAACGGGTCTGCCCGTGGTGGACGCCGACCTGAACGTGGTCGGTGTACTTTCGGAAAAGGACGTTCTGAAGCTCTTGTACGACACGCTGGACCGAGCGGACCAAACCGTCGCCGACTACATGAGCACCAATCCCGTCACCGTCGAGGCAACCGCCACCCTGATCGACTTGTGCGATTGCCTCATCAGCGGCAATTTCAGGCGGGTGCCGATCACGCAGAACGGCAAGCTCTGCGCTATCGCCAGCGTCAGCGACGTCATCCAGGGGATCCTGAGAATAAAACGCCAGGCCCCCTGACGCGACCTGCTCTATTGCCGGCCGCGAGTCATTCATACACTCCAGGAAAGAACAAAGGGTTCCCACACGCACGCAACAGCGCTGCGGGAACCCTCAAATGTCTCAGGCGTCAACCTGCCGGCGGCGAATTATCCTTTGACCTCGATCTTGACGGCCTTTGCCGTGACGGCTTTGGGCAGAGTGATCGAGAGCACGCCGTCCTTGCAGACCGCGCTGACCTTCTCCGGGTCCACGTCGGCCGGCAGGGTCAGCTCACGTCTGAAGCTGCCATATGCGCTCTCAACGTGGTAATAGTCCTTTTCCTTCTTCTCTTCGGAGAGCTTCTTTTCCCCGCTGATGGTCAGCGTGTTGCCGTACACGGAGATCTCGACGTCTTCGGCCTTGCAGCCGGGAATCTCGGCCCGGACGACAATCGAATCCCCTTCTTCGGCGACGTCGATTGCGGGCCATGCCTTGTATCCGGCGAAGGGCCTGTCCAGACCTCTGAAAAAGCTGTCAAAGAGATCGTCCATTTCGCTGTGGAGCCGCGACAAACCATTTCCGCTTCTCTTGTCAAAAAGTGCCAGCGCCATGTTACACCTCCAATCTGAACTCACGACTCTTTTTAACCATTTACTTTCACTACACTCACTGATTCTCTGGGACAATAAATTGCAAACTCCGTGCCAGATTGCTGATCGCTCAAAAGTCCTCAAAAACCGCTTAGAACGGCCTTTTGAGGCCCCATCGCTTAGCGGCCCGTCCTGTCAAATTGGCACTTTTTCTGTCAATTTGATACGGCGGTTGTGCACCCCGAACAAATCCGGTAAAGTAAACGTAACCGTAAATCTTGCTCTGAATAAAACCAAAGAGGTAAAGACAAGATGACCCAAAGCAACACAAATCTCAAGCTTGATGCGCTGGACGTTCGGATTCGCGACGTAATGAATACCTTCGCGCAGAAACTTCTGGCGATGCTCGGGGATAATCTGAAGAGCATCACGGTGGTCGGCAGCAGTCTGAACGAAGATTTCAAGCCCGGACACAGTGACATCAACACCGTGCTGGTCCTTGGCCGGCAGACCGTCGATTCGCTCAACGCCGTGGCCTCGCTGGCCAAGCCCATGAGCCGCAGGAAGCTCTCGCCGCCGCTGCTGATGACCTCATCCTATATCGAGCAGTCACGGGACGTATTCGGCGTCGAGTTTCTGGATTTTCAATTGACGCATCTGACCCTCTTCGGCGACGATCCTTTTGCGCCGCTGACCTTTGAGAAGAAGGGCGTTCGTCTTCAGTGCGAAAGGGAGCTCAAGGCGATGCTCATCAGGTTGCGACAGGGCTACATCGCCGCGGCGGCCAACAAGCGGCTGGTCCGTGACATCCTGATCTCGACGGCGAAAGGCCTGGCCCCGCTTCTGCGGGCCATGCTGTGGCTCAAAGACGTTAAGCGTCCTTCTCGCACGGAGCCGACGTTCAGCAAGGCGGCGGACGAATTCTCCTTCAGCGCCGATTCGCTGACAACTGCCGTGAAATGGCGGCATGAAAAAATCCATCTGAGCACGGTCGAAATGGAAAATGCCTTCGCGTCAGTCTATTCGACGGTCGAGCGGCTCGCTGATATCGTGGACAAGCTCGAGGTCTGAATCATGCAGCAACACGCTTTGGGGTTCATCGCTATCCTGCTGGCGACAGCGGCTGCAACCACGACTGGTTACGGCCAGGCCGATCTGCCCATGCCGCAGCATTACGTCGAGGATTACGCCAACGTGATAAACCCCTCGGACGAGCACTCTCTGAACGGCATTTTGCAGGAGTTGGAACAGAAAACCGGCGCGCAATACATCGTTTTGACCGTCCCATCAACCAGGGGCGTTCCGATTGAGCAGTTTTCCATCGAATTGGCCGAGAAATGGAAGCTCGGCCGCAAGGGCAAGGACGACGGAATGCTTTTCGTTCTGGCCAAGAACGACCGAAAGTGGCGATTCGAGGCCGGCTACGGGTTAGAGGGTTTCATAACGGACCAGTACTGCGGCCGAATCGGCCGGGACGTTCTTGTGCCGTATCTGAAAAGAGGAGATTACAGCCAGGGGATTTACCAGGCCAACTTACAAGTCGTTCAGAAAATCGCTTCTCAAGCCGGCGTCACTCTCAGCGGTATGCCGGAGATTAAGCCGGTCCCCGTCAGAAACGGCACGAGAGCATTGCCCTGTTGCAGCGTTCTGCCGGTGCTGCTGCTTATGCTGCTGTTCTTCGGCGGACTCGGCAGGGGGATGGGATGGTGGTTCCTTCTGCCGTTCATGTTGGGTGGATTTGGCGGCCAGGGCGGCTACGGCAGGTCCGGCTCGTTCGGAGGCGGCAGCTTCGGCGGAAGCTTCGGAGGGTTCGGAGGCGGCATGGGCGGCGGATTCGGAGGCGGCGGAGCAAGCGGAGGCTGGTAAAATCCGCGCGAGAAATCATGGTGTGTGATCGTCAAACAAATGGAGGCATCGTAAAATGAGAACCTTTGGAAAAGCATGGGTCGTCCTGATCGCAGTCGTAGTCGCTTTGCTGCTGGTGGGGCTGATAGGATTCCGCTGGTACGTCAGCGGCTACAACAAAGCCGTCAATCTCGAACAGGGCGCCGAGAAAGCCTGGGCGGATATCGACGCCGCATTGCAGCGCAGGCTCGATCTTGTCCCGAATCTCGTCAACACCGTCAAAGGCTATGCCGAGCACGAAAAGGAGCTGTTCGAGAGCATCGCCAAATCCAGAGAGAAATACTTTCAGGCGGGCAGCCGAGCGGACAAGATCGAGGCCTCCAACGAGCTGACTGGCTTCTTGTCTCGGCTCCTGATGTTGCAGGAGAGATACCCTGACCTGAAGGCCAACGAGAACTTCCGGGACCTTCAGGTGGCTCTCGAAGGGACGGAAAACCGGATAAACGTTGCGCGCACAAGATACAACGAAGCGGCCAAGCAGTTGAACTCCTACGCACGACAATTCTTCGGCTCGTTCTTCTGTAAGAAAGCAGACGTGGAACCGGTCGCGTACTTTGAGGCCACCGAACAGGCAAAAACACAAGTGCCGAAAGTGGAATTCTGAAGATGACAGACGAAAAAGGTAAAAGACCCAGAGACAGCGCCGTAGAGTCAAGATACCTGATTATGCCTCATCAGGCCAACCCGCACGGAACCGCTTTTGGCGGCGTGATTGTGGCGTGGATCGATATGGTCGCGGCCATGACGGCACAGCGCCATTGCGGCAAAGAAGTCGTGACCGCCGGTATCGACTCGCTGGTCTTCAAAGAGCCGATTCGCATCGGCGACCACATCGTCCTGAAGGCCTCTGTAAATTACGTCAGCCGCTCGTCCATGGAGGTGGGCGTTCAGGTCACGCGAGAGAACCCTTACAGCGGCGAACAAGTCACGGCCACGACGGCTTACCTGACGTTTGTGGCGCTCGACGAGAACAAAAGGCCGACTCCCGCCCCGCCCATCGTGGCCGAAACAGAACAGGAAATAAAACGCTACGAAAACGCCCGGCTCCGCGTACAAGCCAGAAAAGAGCTCCTCAAAAGAATGACCTGACGAGCCTCACTTAGCGCTTTACTTCGTTGAGCGATTGAGCGCCGCGCCTGGGCGTGCCGGCAGCCCGGATTTCGATGCCACCGGAGGTTTTCTTTTGCGCAGCCCCGCGCCCGTACTTCTCCTTGAGCAATTCCCTCTTCTGATAGCACTGCTCGGTGAAGACGGCGATCTCCGAGTCGAGATTCGCACTTGCCGAGTCGCCGAAAAACGCATGGATGATCGGGAAGACCAGGTCGGGCTTACGCTTGCGCAGCTCCTTGGCCATCCCTTCGATCTTCGCAGTGGCCACCCCTTCCTGCATACAGGTAAAAGGACCCACGTGGAAAATGCCCGAAATATAGGCGTCGCCCTCAGGCTCGATCAGATCGTGCATGACGTGATAGGCGATCCCGGCGCTCAGCGGGGATTCTCCCTCGATATTGCCGTGAAACTCGTGAGCCTTTTCGAGAGCCTCGATAATCCGGATCGGCTTGGGCAGAACGTGCCGGCCTTCGAGCACCTTGTGGAACGGCTCGGCGATTCTGCCTTCGACCGAAGCCATATATTTGGCCTTAAGAACAGACCTGGCATATTTCCCAGCGAGCTTCAGCGCCCTGCGAAGATCGAGACTCTTGAGCCGCAGACCCAGGTCCCGCCGTGCGTTCCTCACGTTCATTTTGTTCACGTAATCCAGCCAGTCCGTCACCGGGTCCCGCACTACTTCGAGGCCTCGCTCCTCCAGTCGCCGAATCACGAAATTCGTGTAAGGATCGTGCATCCTCATGTAAATCTCGCCAATGTACAACACGAGCGGGAAGCGCTCATGGTCGCGCAGCGGGCAGGCCTTGAATAGCGACACGGTTTCTTCGCCCCAGCCGACCAGCGCCGGGACCTCGGCTCCATCCTCAACAATCCTCTCCAGCTTACGGAGCCGCTCCTGTTTCAACTGCGCCATCGCCCCCTTGTCCGCCGCATACGGATGAAAGCGCAGGAAAATATCTTCGAGCAGGTCCGAACCCTTTATCCCCTTGAACAGCATCTGCTGCATTCTCATTTTGTCCGAGGAGCTCAGCTTTCCGGGGAACGGTATGTCGAGATAATCCGTCTCCGAGGAAGGGCCTGCAACGGGAATTTCCTGAAGGCCCTCTCGATCGAGAAATTCTCTGACCAGCTCGGTATATTTGCCAAACCGGCACGGCCCGCTGGTCGTCGGCAGCATCACGAGGTAATGTTTCTTGACGTAGTCGGTGCCTTTTTCTTCGATTTGCTCCTGCAGGAAACCAATCGCGTCGCCGACCACGCCTTTGAGCGGATGGCAAACCTCCGTATAGATGTGTTTGCGAGCGACCTCGTAGCCTCTTTGCGTGTTGGTCGGTAAAACGGCGCTCTCGACGCCGAAATACCTCAGCCCGGCGGCTCCTATGTAACTCGCGTCGCCCATGTACGGAATCAGCCACATGCGCTCCTGCGAGCGGTCGTGCGAGCCTTTTTTGAGTTTTTCGAGGTCGAGCTTTTTGTGCTTACTCTGATTGACTACCCGCTCATGGGCTTCGGTCCGGGTCACAAACGGCGCGTTGTTCGTTTGAGCATCCGTCAGCAGAACCAGGAGCGGCTTGTCGGCCGCCAACTGAATCTTTTCTTCCTGATAAACCTTCAGGCTGTCCGGCCCGCAGGCAAAATTCATCATCCTGATCGCGAAGAGGTTTGGGTGGGCCGCCACGAACAAATTCGCCTTGAGTATTTTTACGCTCTCTACCCAGAATTCGTTTTCCACCAAGCCGGCGAGTGAAACGTCCTCGAACTTATGCTCTATGAAGATTTGCGGCAGGTAGTTGAGCCCCCTGATCTGGGAGAACATGCTGCCGGAATTCGAGCTCGCTTCGGGATCGAGGATCACATAATCCCGGCCGATGCCGATGTAAGCCTTTTCGCCGTTGTCCTCGATTCGCTTGAGGAATTTATCGCCCTCGGCGTACAGCTCCTGCATAAATTTGGCCTCCGCCTCGTCGGCATACCTGATGGCGCTTCGTATCTGTCCGTCGGTGAAGCCAAAGCGGAGTCTCTTGAATTCCTGCTTTAACGACCGGACAAGAAGCTCTTCGTCGCCGAAATGCAGTACGGGATTGATCTGCTTATCCTTATCGAGAGAAAGAACATCGTTCAGGACGTAACCTTCCGATTCGGTGTAGATGCAGTATTTCAAATCCGGAGGCTTATCCATTCTCTGCTCGATGAAGCTCGGATTGAACAGGTACGCAACGTTGGGGTCGCGATTGAGGACGGCCGCGTGGCCGGTCGCGAGCTTTCGGGCGATACAGAACTCCGTTCGGGAGTTATCCACGCCCAATTTCGCGATCTCCTTATCCGTCCTCGGCGAGACGACCGGATAGAATCCCAGCTTTCGAAACAGCGCGGCGCTCCATATCCCTTTCTCGCCGAGCGTCGCCGTGCTGCGCTTGATGCCGACCGTCTTGCCGGCCCGGTCCTTCGCCAGCGACGAAACTTCGCCCAGGAGGCAACCCTGCTGCTTGAAGTGCTTTTCGTAAATCTTGTGGTATCTCTCGACGTAATTCGTTTTTGGCCGCGTCGCGCTCTCGGAGTTTCCTCTCGGGCAAAAACCGCCGGTGATGATCTCATCGTCCTCGATGGAGAATATTTCAAGCTCACAGTCTCTCATGCCGCACGATTTCTCCGTGAACAGATCCCGGCATGAAACCTTCCGCTTTTCGAACGGCATATCCACCAGCTCCCAGCCTCTGAAGGCGGAGGCGTAAGGTTTACCCTCCCGTTCAAAGCGCTTAATACTCTCGATAATATCCAGCGCCTGCCCCCATGCGCCGAACATTTCTCTGTGCGGATACGCCTCTATCTGCTTGTCCGTGACCTGGGCCATCGCCGCCAGAAAGGCTCTGCCTAACGGTGGCCCGCCCTGGGCGGAGCATTTCTCGCCCGCGTGCGCCGCGCCGCCGACGAATTTGTAATAGTAGCTGGCCGCGGTTCCCCGTATGATCGCCGCGGCGATCTGGTCCCTGCCGAAACCTTCGGCGATGAGTCTGTTTTCATCCATCTCCATGAACACGCCGCACGTCGAGTCGATGATCGGGACCTGCTCGGCCCTCAGCGCCGCCTCCTGCAGAGAATTCTCCACGTTCAGGTTTATGACGTCGGCCATATTCTCGAGCGTCTGTCCGGAGCCGGCCTGACAGCTATAATTCATCTTCGCTTCCTTGACGGTTCCGTCCGGCGAGAAGCTGGTAAATTTCATGTCCTGGCCGCCCACCTCGAAGATGGTATCGATCCCGGAGTCATAGTGCCTCACCCCGAGAGCGTGACAGGTGATTTCGTCGGTCACCCTGTCGGTCAGCTCCATGGACTCGGCGCGCAGTTGTTCGGACTTCTTCTTGCTCACTAATATCTTTTCGTAGAGCTTCCTCGCCGAGCCGGTAGCTCCCACACCCCTGACTATCACCTTGTCTTTGTGCCGGCTCAGGTATTTGAGGACGCGTTTGAGGGACTCCTCCGGATTACCGTGCGTTTTGATATAGAGTTTATCGAGCAGCCGCCCCGTCCTCAAATCCACCAGGGCGCCCTTTGTAGTCGTGCTGCCGCCGTCTATTCCCAGCACGACCTCCGTTCCCGGCCGGATCTGCTCATGAAGCTCCTGATGCTGCTCGTGTACCTTTTCAAGGGATTCAGAAAGCGGGGGGGCAAACTTGCGCTTTTCTCTGCCGTGCTGGGCAACGGCGTCGAGCTGCTCAAACGTAAAGACGAAGCGGTTGTTCTGCTCGGCTCCCTTCAGCGCCGCCCCGATAGCGGCCATATTGTTGTAGTGTTCGGGCCTGCCGAGCGAAACACCCAGGAACTCTTGTAGGTATCTCCTGATAAGATCGTTCCCGAAGACGCCGCCGCTGACGATCGCCACATCCGGGTTCTCGCACGGCTCAAACTCCCTCGCTCCGAGCACGTCTATTTTGTAGTTTCTCGCGACCGTCTTGAAAAGGCCCGCCAGATTGTCCGCCCTCGTCGCGCCCTCATTTTGCTCGTGAATCAGGTCGGATTGGATGACGACGCCGCATCGCGCCAGGAATTCGCTGGGCTCCACCGACGTTGCGGCCGCCTGCTCGGCTTTGCGAAACATCTCTTCGAGCCTGCCTTGCAACCTTGCCCTGTTTTCGGTCCTTATCGTTTCCGTCTGCTGCGGGCTTTTCGCTCCGGCCGTATCGCCTAACGCCGGATTGGGGACCTCCCCCTCAAAAAGTCTCCTGCATTGCTTCTCGATCAGCGTCCCCGAACCGCCGCCGCACTTGGTCCCCGTCCTCCACTCCTGTATGACCTTCTTGCCGCCTATTTGCTTCAGCTCGAAAAAGTATGAGTCTTTGGCCCCTATGTGGAAGAGATAGTGCGCCTGAGGGCTTGCTGCCTCAGCACCCCTCGGAATGGCAACGCTGTCGAAGACATACGTTACCCCGCTCATAACCTTTGGGAAGGCCTCGGCTCCGCTGCCCGTGAACGCCGTGTTGACGACGTTATCCCGGCCGACCGCGGCCATTACGTCCCTCCAGGCCTCTTTGATCGCGCCTATCGGGTTTGCAAAGTGCACGATCGGCTCCGGAGAAAAGACGATCTGTCCATCTCGAGCGACAACGACATAATGCACGAAACTGCTTCCGACATCGAAGCCTACGAACAGCTCTTTTCCTGGTTTTTCCACTTGTTCCCTTCCCAGATTCCCACAGTCCCGCCTTCAGAAAGGCACGAACAGATAGGCCGGACAAAATCGTAACCCAACATGCACGCCATATGCGAAACCACTATTATAACCGCAAAAAGCAAGAATGCAACTGGTCTTTCAGCCCCAACGGCGACACCGTGCTATCCCACTCAGAATCAACTCTGAGCAGCTTCTGAGGTGTTACATCCGCTGTGGAAATACTGTTAATACATTTGTTATAAGCCGCCCGACCACAAGACCAATATCATTAGGGGAGCTTGTATGGAAAGCGCTATGTTGGAATCTCCTTGGAAGGGCACAAGAAAACTAACAGCCTTTCCACATAAGAACACGGGGGCTATTTAACCTAAGAGCTTTGCAGATAAAGCCTTAAAAACATAAACAGAAGAACTACAACAAACAAACAGGCTATATGACAACTAATACTATTCTTTAAATAATAATAAGTAGTAGTATTCACAGAACGATTCAGGCTTAGCAATATCTTACCCGATGGAAAACTAGCTTGCCATGTCCCATACGTTTTAGTATTCTGACGGTTCATGCGGCAGCATTGTTTGGAATCCGATGAAAAAAAGGTGTGCGCAGTGTTGGCACGTTGTGGACAGCAGTTTCTGGTTCCGCGCGCTCACAGTGTTATTGTTTTCGGCGCTCTGTTTTGCACACTGGCTGTAAAATTCTTCCATGCATGGCGCTACGGCCTTACGGAGCACTACTTTGAGTGGATACTTACGGACATTACTTTTCTATTGGCGGCAGAAGTTGCCTTGTCAGTGCTTTGCTTTCGTTGGCCGAAGAAATGGGTTGTAAGGTCGGCTTTAATCGTGGCCGCGGTTGTCTGTACGTGGTCGGTCATGAACGCCGGCTGGCTTATCCGGACGGGGACACAGATCCTGCCCACAGTGCTGCTGCCATTGGTTCGGGCGCCGCTGAGCGCCTTGTGCATTGTCGGGGTTAACTTAGCGAAAATGCCTGTTGCAGCAATGGTTTTACTGGGTCCTAGTGCCATTGCTTTGGGGTTCTTCTTCTTTGTTTTGGCAAGGCCCACGGTGCCGCGATACGATCGCAGAAGCTTTCTTGTCCGTATTGCGCTTTGTCTTGCTATGGTGCTTGCGGCGGTCGTTTTGCGCCTTGGTGCCGGCGGGCAAGGTTCAACGCAAGTCGCCTCAGTCGGATTACGTGATAACGCCCAACTGCAGGCCCTGACAAGTTTTCTGCTGCCGGACTTTAGAGACCAAGGCGAGCCGGAGCGGGAAATACCCTCCTTCGACCAGGTTACCATCGCACGGAGCACCAGCGCGCTGCGACAGAATGTTGTCATGGTCGTACTTGAGGGAATCCAATATCAGTACACTTCGCTGGCCGGGGCAGGAAGCGACTCGACGCCGTTCCTTGCACGGCTTGCCGAGGAGGGCGTCGAATTCACCAATACGCGTTCGTGCCTTACACACACAACGAAGGCATTGTTTGCCCTCCTGACCGGTCGCTATCCATCCGCATCTCAGGACATCGCCGAGGCGGTTCCGGCAGTAGAGCCATGCGCGGGTATCGCGACGATTTTGCGGGACAGTGCAGGCTACAGGACGGCTTTTTTTCAGTCCGCCGTGGGGAGCTTTGAGTCGCGCCCCGGACTTGTCCATAACCTCGGCTTCGACAAATTCTGGGCCAGGGACGACTTGGGCGATCCAAATAGCTTCGTGGGCTATCTTGGGTCCGATGAGTTTGCAATGTTGCAGCCGATCGCGCAGTGGATAAAAGCATCAGAGCAGCCCTTCTTCCTGACCATTCTTTGCTCGGTGACGCACGATCCGTACGAGGTACCCCTTTGGTTCGGCACACCGGCGAAGGAGCCGCTCGACCGCTATCGTCAGGCGATTTCTTACACCGACAAATTCCTGGCAGCCCTTGACGTGGAGCTGGCGAGCTTAAACCTTGTTGATGACACGATATTGTGCGTCGTTGGTGACCACGGGGAGGCATTTGGTGAGCACGGCCTGCTCGGTCACGAGCGGATCGCGTTCGAAGAGGTCCTTCGGATTCCGTTTTGCCTGCGGGCACCGTCCCTGCTGGAGCCGGGCGGTAAGATGGCGCAGCCGGTCAGCTCGCTCGATGTGGCGCCGACGCTGCTGGGCCTGCTTGGTTTCGAGACCGAATGTGTTGGTTTCGACGGGGACAATCAGTTGGCGCGCGTTGCGGAGGAGCGCAGAATTTATTTCTGCGGGTGGATGCAGGAGGGACCCGCCGGATTTGTAAAGGGTGATCGCAAATTCGTGTACAATCCAGCGAGCAAGGGGGTGTATGCCTATGACCTCGGGGCCGATCCGCTCGAACTGGTACGGATCGAGCTGCCGGCGCAGCGGGCGCGGGAGATTGCTGATGAGATAACCTCGTGGCGAAAAGGCACCATTTTCCGCGTTCGCCAGCAGAAGACCGGTAAGCAATTGCTGTTCGAGCACTGGTCCTGTCGCTGGACAAATCGCGTCTCGTCTGCCAAATACGAGAAGTAAGAACTGGGAGTGGTGGGCATCTCAGCGTTGACCTGCGTTGCGAGAGTGTTGCTTTTTATAAACACAATGAGAATAGTGGCGCTGTGGAACTGAAAGCCGCATAAAATACCCCCGAAGAGTGGTAGTGCCACCCAACTGGTGTTGACAAAAAACAACGCGGCGTTAAAAGGCGAGGTCCAGCATGATGGGCAAAGACGTCATGCACGGCTGATTCTAAGAGCATAGACCGCAAGCGCTTATGCAATTCTTGAGCGTCCGATAAACCCATTGAATTCACCTATGGCATGTTGCTTGCAATATTTTTTGGTTTGTCTTGGCTCGGCCGACTATATTGGGCGGACGGCCTAAAAACGTGTTTCGGAGGAGGACAGGTCTGCCCGATTTTTTGAGCATAGCATAGCCGTTGGTTCCGGCTTTGTTTGTCATATACTTTGGCGCAGGAGTCGTTCCGGAGGAGGAGCGACTCCTTTTTTTATGCCGGCCCGCCCAATTAGCAGTCCCTTTGGCTCTTGTTGGTGTTGACGTCTCGCTCGTTCCGGGAGTTGCGCCACTGGGATTTGCCTGTTCAATTCTCGGCGCGGCTCATATAATCGCAGCGCTTATGGAACGAGCGGCTTATAGAATCATCGACGCCAATTTCAATCGCGCCCGCGAGGCAGCTCGCGCGATGGAGGAGTTCTGCAGGTTCGTTTTGAACTCGCATTCGTTAACGGAGCGGGTCAAACAGCTCCGGCACGAACTTTCAACATCAATCGGGCAACTTGACGCCGGCCGGCTGATCGCCAGCAGAGACACGCCCGGCGACGTTGGCGTCGGTATGCACGTGGAGAATCAACTGGCCCGCAGCGACTTAGCTGATTGCTTTACCGCCGCCTGCAAGCGTCTGACCGAGGCGCTGCGCGTGCTGGCGGAGGTCATCGCCATCCACGATAGGCCCGTGGCGGACGGCATTGAGAAACTGCGATATGCAGCATACACGCTGGAAAAAGACATCGTCCTTTTCAGCGATACTTCGGCAAGGCACAGAAGCGTTCGCTTGTATATTGTGATCAGCAGCAATCTGCCGGCCGAGGTCATTCGCTTGGCGCGTGCCTGTGCGGCGGGCGGCGCCGACTGCATTCAACTGCGCGCCAAAACCATGGCCGACGACAGTTTTTTCGCCCTTGCCGTTGAATTCGTGAAGATTTGCAGGGACGCGCGGGTCCTGAGCATCATAAACGACCGCGCGGACGTCGCCGTGGCGGCCGAGGCGGACGGGCTGCACCTCGGACAGAACGACCTGCCCGTTGAGCAGGCCCGCAAAGTACAGTTGGCTCCCTTGATTATCGGCAAGAGCACCCATTCGCTGGAGCAATTACGCGCCGCCTGCGATGAGCAGCCGGCCTACGTTGGCTTGGGGCCCGTGTTTCCGACGGGGACCAAGCCGGACGTGCCGGCCGTCGGACTGGAGTACGTCACACGGGCGACGCAAGTGCTGACTGATACGGCTGTCGGCCACGCGGCGATAGGCGGCATAACAGAGGATAACGTCGAGCAGGTCCTGAAAGCCGGCGCCAGAACCATTGCAGTTTGCGCCGCGGTGACACACGCGGCCGATCCGGCCGCCGCCTGCCGTGCGCTGAAGAAAAAAATAGACGCCTTCAGGAGGGATTAGTTTTGAGCTTACCCTGCACAAATCAATATGTTCGTCTGTTGGTGGCCTGTGTGTTTTGCGCCGTTTCCGCGCGGGCCGACGAGCTGCCGGATAAGCCGCCGGGTGAGTTTTTCCCCTTGCAGGCCCAGGCTCACGCAGACGCAGCTTCGTTCCACGCGGGCGAACCGATTGTCGGGACGACGTATTTCTACTGGTACGATATCGACAGCGGCAGTCACATCGTGGACCATGACCAGACCGACGCGCTGACAACACACCCGGCTGATATGAACGGCATCAGCTTCAAACGGGTTTCGTGGCACGAGAAGCAACTGGAAGATATGATCGCTGCCGGTATCGATTTTCTGCTTCCGGTTTTCTGGGGCGTGCCCGGCAAGTATGACGGCTGGAGTTTCGCGGGGCTGCCGCCCTTAGTTGAGGCGCACAGCCGGTTGCAGAAAGAAGGACTCAAACCGCCGGCTATAGGTTTGTTTTACGATACCTCGATCCTCAGACATAACGGATTCGAGAGGGACGGGGCCGAGTACCACGTCGATCTGACGACGGATTTTGGAAAGCAGTGGTTTTACACGCCGATGCGTGACTTTTTCAGCCTGATACCGCCGTCGAAATGGGCGCGCGTGGATGGCGCCCCGATTGTTTTTATTTACTCGGCAGCATTCGCCAGGGGCCAGGACGAGCAGCAGTTTGACTACGTCAAACGCCGCTTTAAGGCGGACTTCGGCGTCGAGCCGTTCATCGTGAAATCCTCCGGCTGGAAAGGCCGGGCTGATGCGACGTACTCTTGGGGCGGTGCGGTCAATGGGCCGCTGATTTACCGCCAGGTCGCCGCTCTCGGCCCGGGATACGACCATAGCGCAGTGCCGGACAGGACACCTTTGATTGTTGAGCGGCGCGACGGACAAACGTACGTTGATCGCTGGCTGAAGATTTTGGCCCTGCGGCCTGAGACGCGCCCGTGGATGGTCCACGTCGAGACGTGGAATGAGTGGCACGAAGGTACCGACGTCGCGGATTCGCGCGAATACGAGCGCAGTTATATCGTCCTGACGCGTCTATTTGCCGATATGTGGCGATCCCGGACGGTCTTGCGAATCGGCCTGTCATATCTGGATGCTGAAGCCGTCACCTGGGAACCGGTAGCGGCCAAGGGCCTGAGTCTGCGTCCCAGCGGCGGCGATGGCGTCTGGAGGGCCGTCGAGCTGGCGGACGGTGAGGCGGTCGTCTCCGGCGTAAATCCGCACTCGGCAGATAGCCGTTATCTTTATTTCGATGTGGATGGGACATTTGCGTACGATGTATTCGACCAAACCGTCATTGTCTCTGTCTTCTATCGCGACGCCGGCTGTGCATCCTTCTGCCTCGAATACGATAACGCGGACCCGGCGCAGGGTTTGTTCGAAGGGGCGTTTCGAAGGGCCGGCGATGTTTCCATCAAGGGAACTGGGGACTGGAAGACGGCGGCCTTTACGTTGCCGCACTGCCAGTTCATGAATCGGTGCAACGACGCTGATTTTCGGATCGTGGTCCTGGGCGGCGAGCTGGAGCTGGCGGTCCGCAAGGTTACTGTGGCGCGTTCAAAAGCAAAAGGAGAGCAGAAATGAACGGATCAAAGTATTGGAAGGATGTTGTCACAACGGGATTGCTTGTTGTGGTGATGGGCGTGGCGTGCCATGCTCAATCGCTGTGGGACTTGGCGAATCAGAAGAAGGAGCTGCTGCGAATATCAACGCTCTTTCCTGCGCAGAACGTGCGCGATCATCTCTCCGGCGAGGAAGGTCTATCCAAGGCGATTGAGTGGTGCAAGCAGACCGGCGTGACGCACGTCTTCATCGAGACGTTCAGGGACGGTTACACGGCCGAGCGGGCGGTACTTGAGCGCTCCAGAGATAAATTCAAAGCCGAAGGTTTCGACGTCTCTGGCTGCGTCACGCCAACCAAGGTGGGCAAGAGTTCACGCGGGTGGGACGGGATCTCCTGCTACACCAACGAAGGCACTCAGAAGCAGATGCAGGAGATATTCGAGTACACCGCTTCGCTTTTCGACGAGATCATGATTGACGACTTTCTTTTTACCGATTGCCAGTGCGACGAGTGCAAGAAGGCGAAGGGCGAACAGTCGTGGGCGGATTATCGCTGCGATCTGATGGTCAGGGTGAGCCGGGAAAAGATTTTGGGTGCGGCCAAAGCGGTCAATCCCCGCGCCAGGATCATCATCAAGTATCCGCAGTGGTACGAGGATTTTCACAACCGAGGTTACGAGGTTGTACGCGAAACGGCCGACTACGACCGAATCTGGGTTGGCACCGAGACGCGCGACTACAATAACAAACGCTGGGGCGGCAAGGTTCAATACGAAGCGTATTACATCATGCGCTGGCTCGGCGAGATAGGCGGAGCCAAAACGGGCGGCGGATGGTTCGATCCGTATGGAACCACGCCCAACACGTACGTGGAGCAGGCCCGCCAGACCGTTCTGGCGGACGCCAGGGAGATGGTGCTGTTCTGCTACGCTTCGCTCTTGCAGGATACCGGGCCGGCGAACGTTGAAAAGCTGCGTCAAGAGCTCCCCGGCCTGTTCCAACTCGCGGCGCTCGTTCGAGGTAAATCCATCAAAGGTATCGCCGCGCCAAAGCCGCCGAACAGCGATGCGTATAAGGAGCAGTATGTCTTCGATTTTGTGGGTATGTTGGGATTGCCGCTTGTCCCGACGGCGGCGGTAAACGCCGACGCTGAGGCTGCATTCTTGTCGGTGCACGCGCTCAAGGACCCGGCATTGCCCGATAAGCTTCGGAGCATGCTCGCGGCCGGCAAACCGGTGCTGATGACGGATGGGCTTGCCGAACGGCTGCCGGGCGTTGACCTGAAGCGCGACAACGTGACCATTTTGAAAGTCAGCGGCAATCCTCGCGGCCTGCTCGAATTGACTCGCGAGCAGCTCAAACCCATCAGAGACAAATTGCTGGCGCCGTTCGGAATGAAATTCGATGCACCCAACAAGGTGGCTTTGTACTTAATCGGCGGCAATTGCCTGATCGTCGAGAATTTCAACGATGAGCCGGTGGATGTGTCCGTTGAGTTTACCCAAGCGTCGTCGGCGCGGAAGACGCTGGTCTTGCCGGCTGATGGGGGCGTCGATTTCTCGGCGGCCCAGGGTAAGTTGAATCTGACTAAGATAACGCCCCGAACTTTAGTGGCGGTTGAGTATTGATGAGGCGAAGAGCTATGAGCGGGAATATCGCCGTCTTGCAGAGAAGTAAAGGTTTTCTACTGTTGTTATTTCTTGCCGTGGTCGGTTTTGCAACCGCCTCGTGGGCGGCGGAAGTACCCCGGCAGGTTCTGGCGTTTTACTATCCGTGGTACGGCGCAGCCGACGGGCCGGGCGGCGCTGGAAAAACGGTGCACTGGGGACGCATCGACGCCGCGAACAAAGACATCGAAGCGAGCACCGATTATCCAGAGCTTGGCGCGTACGATTCGCACGACCCGAACCTCATAGATCGGCATTGCCGGTGGGCCAAAGCAGCCGGCATTGACGGATTCATCGTCAGTTGGTGGGGCCACAATCACTACACGGACCGCGCGATGCCCCTGATTCTTGACGCGTGTAAGCGTCACGGCCTGACGGCGTGCATCTACTACGAAACCGTGCCCAGGCCGCAGACGCCGCGTTCGGCGGCCGACGATATCGTGAAGGTTCTGAACAAATACGGCAAGCACCCGGCACACCTGAAGGTCAACGGCAAGCCGGTTGTTTTCGTCTATGGCCGCGCCCTCCAGGAGATGGGACTCACAGAATGGCTCAAGGCTATCGAAATGACCAACGCTGAATACAAAGGAGGTGTCGCGGCGATTGGCGATCAGTTCAGCTATGGCGCAGTGCGCGTTTTCGACGGCGTCCATACGTATAACACCGCCGGCCAGCTTGGCGGGCGCGAGCCGGCGGACGCAGACCGTTGGGCTGCCGAGACTTACCCGTCGTGGGTGCAATTGGCCGACGCCGGCGGCAGGATATGCGCCATCACTGTGATTCCTGGCTACGACGACACAAAGATACGCAAACCCGGCCTTGCGGTCAAACGCTATGACGGGCAGCTCTATCACGTGCAATGGGAGCAGGCGATCAAGGCCGATCCGCATTGGGTTCTGATTACCAGCTTTAACGAGTGGCACGAGGGGAGCGAAATCGAGCCGTCCGTGCAATATGGACGGCGCTACCTCGACCTGACCGCTGAGTACGCCGGGCGCTTCAAGGCGAACAAGAATCCCCGGCGTTCCGCCGGTGGCGACCGCTCTGAGAACGTCTTATCCTCGCAGGAAAAGGAGCAATTGCGCGACAAATTGAAGGGACTTACGGTTGCCGTACTGCCGGGGGCCGATTCTATGGGGTTCTGGTGGCTCCTGGACGTGGGCGTCAAGACCGAGCTGCTAAGCTGGGACAACGTCGTGGTGGGCGAGTTGACGCCGCAGCGATACCCGCTCCTGCTTTACTGCGGGTCAGAACATTATCGTCGCACGGTTCACAAGAGCGGCGATGTAGATGACGCCCTGGTTGCTTATCTTCGGTCGGGTGGTTTTCTTGTCGTTTTGCCTGGGATGCCTTGGCCGTTCTATTACGATGAGGATGGCCGGGCGGTGAACCGGAGCAGCCAGTTCGGCGTTACCCTGCGGATGGGCTGGGAAAAACCGCCGGATGGGCTGGAGCCTCGTTTCGTCCAGCCGAAGCGCTATCTGCAGCACGTGCCCGAACAATTTGCTTTTCCCGCGTCGGGTGACTTGCGATGGAGGCCGTTCGTTGCTCAGGCGGGGGCGGAACATACCAGCTTGTTGCAGTTGCGGGACGCCGCGGGCGGTAATCTCGGCGACGCCGTCGCCTACGCCCAGTTGAAGGAGGGCGGCAAAGTCCTTTATGTGTGTTTCAATCTGCTCGACGGTCCCCACGCTGAGGCTTTGCTTTATGATGTCTTTGATTTTGTCGGCGCACGGATCGGTAAGTAGTTAGGGTCACACTTTCGCGCTGACATGTGCGTATAACCTCATTGCGGAGCGGGCCTTCCGTTCGCCTTGCCGGGTGTTTTTCTATGAATTATCCACCGCCGGTACAATCTTAGGCCGGGCTGATTGCATAGCTCAGGGATTTCGGCACGTGATTTGCTCAACAGCGGGCCGGCGCTCGTGATCGGGCAGGCGGATTTTCTTCTGAAATGTAAAGCCTTTAACAGAATCGACTTACGGCAACGGAGGCGGATTTTGCCCCCGGCCGTTGAGCCTGAAGCGTTGCTCGTGAAGCATGAAGTGAAGTAGTGCAGGACACGCTGCACAAAGTACGAGCGGCGAATTATTAACAGGTTATCCACACATCGCCGAAGCCGGACAACCTATGGCCTGAGCGCGTAACTCTCTTGCTGTTTCGTTCGTATGTTCTTGTGTGGGCGCGAAGGATTTGGTATGTTAGTCATTCCCGTTTTCTTTGCGGGCGCTTGTAGAATGAAGCATCACCAGAAATATCATTGGAGGCGAGCCAACGATGGATCGCAGTAAACTGAAGCAGAAATTTCAGGATAAGTCGAATTTCGTTGTTTGCGTGGAGTTGACGGGCGGTCCGGGCTACAGCTACGGTCCCATTGAGAAGTTTCTCCAGGCTTACAACGCCGCCGGCAGCTCGACGATACCGAAGGGTTTCGATTTTGCCTGTATCACCTTGCCGCAGAACCCCGGCGGACTGGCCAACATTCAGCCGGCCGACGTGATCAACCACCTAACGTCCAGAGGTTTACTGGGGAGCCTGGACGTGATGCCGCACGTGACCTGCAAGGACCACAACGCCTACGGCATAACAAGTTTGCTGGTCGGGTATCGGCAGGTCGGCGTCGAGAACGTCCTGGCGATGACCGGCGACAAGCCCGTCGGCGCCAAGGGCGTCTTCGAGGTGGATTCGGTCGGCCTGCTGAGCCTGATCAGGAGCATGAATAACGACTCGTACATGAAGGCCAAGCCCGACGCACTGGAGCAGGTTCATCAGTTCTTCCCCGCTGCGGCCGTCTCGCCGTTCAAGTATTCGGTCGGCTCGCAGATGCAGCAGTATTACAAGATGGAGAAAAAGATCGCCTCCGGCGCAGAATTTCTCATCACCCAGGTCGGCTGGGACTGGAAGAAATCGCTGGAGCTGTTCAGGTATTTGCAGGAGAACGATCTGAATGTGCCGGTTATCGGCAACGTGTACCTTCTGAGCACGATGACGCCCGCGCCGCGGCTCATGCACGATATCAAGCTGCCCGGCTGCTTTGTCAGCGATGATTTCCTGGCGAAAATATATTCCGAGAAGATCGACGCCCATCTTGAGCGGGCCGCCCAGCAGGTGGCGATGTACAAGGGCCTCGGCGCCGTCGGCGTCGATATTGGCGGTGTTCACGATTTCAAGATGCTCGTCGGAATCCTCGAACGGGCAGCCCAGATCGGCGCCGGCTGGGAACAGTTCAAGAACAATCTCTGCTGGCCGGCGCAGGACACCTTTTACCTGTACGACGACGCCGGCAAAAGAGTTACGCTGCCGCCGGTTGACAAGAAGTTCAAGCAGCGCTTCTTCAACTCTTTCCATCGGGCGGTCCTGGATCCGGAGCACTTAGGCTTCCACGCCTTCAAGAAGACGATGGCTGCTCTGGGAGCTGAAAAAGGCAAAGGCGCCGTGTATAGCCTGTTCAACGCCTCCGAGAAGTACTTCAAGTACCTGTTGTTCGAATGCGAGGAATGCGGCGATTGCTACCTTCCGGAGAACTTCAGCCTGTGCACCATCGGCGGCTGCGAGAAGGGAATGGACAACGCGCCCTGCGGCGATTCGACGGTGGATGGCTTGTGCGGCAACAACCTCGAACGCATCTGTATAGGCGAGCGGATTTATAATGCGGCCGCCGCCGAGAAGGACGGCCTTGAAAAGCTCAGAGGCATAATCAACAAGCCCAGGAATCCCGACCTCGAACACACCTCGTCGATTCTGAACTATCTGTTCGCTAAGGACCATACCAAGAAAAGCCCGCTGATTAGTATCGGCGAGTCGATCCACGCCTCGATTCCGGCGATCGGCAAGGTCATGAAGGCCCTGGCGGCGCTCGGTCCCAACGCCTGCTCGCAAGCCAGCAGGCCGCTGGATTACATCAGGGCCCTGATTGAATCGCAGGCCGCCGACGGGGCCGACTATATCGCGGTCAACGTCGATGCTTTCGGCGAGGGCGATCCAAAGGCGGCGGTCAACATGATGACCGAGTACGTCAAGCTCGTTCGCAAGTGGGGCGGCGGCGTGCCGGTCTGCATCGACAGCAGCAACGACGACGTTCTGGTCGCCGGCCTGAAGCAGTGGTACGGCACAGACAAGAAAGTAAAACGGCCGCTGCTCAATTCGGTCAAGGTTTATACGATGGACCGCATTCTACCTCTCAAGAAGCAGTACGACTTTGCGTTCGTCGGTCTGTTGGTCAGTGAGAAGGCTCCCACCGGACCGGGAGGCTCACACTCGGTCGATGAGTTGTATGCCCTGGCCGGGCGAATCTTTGAAAAGGCCGTCGGCGAATACGGCTTCAGGCCCGGCGAGATCTTCTTCGATACGACGGTCTTCCCGCTGGCGATTGATATGCCGATGGAGCCGAACGTGCCGGGCTATACCTACCGCGCATTCGAGACCATCAAGCGAATCAAGAGCGACCCGAAGATGAAGGGCGTGCATTGCTCGCTGGGTGTGAGCAACTGTGCTCGCGACCTGCCGGGCAGGAAGGTCGGCGTTTGCAGGGCCTATGCGGCTAAAGCGATGGAGTATGGCCTCGACGCCGGGATTGTCGCTACCGCGCATCACTACGGCCTGTCCGAAGCCGACGCCGAGCTGCTCGAATTGGTCGATGCCTACGCCAAGATGGACGGCTCCGCGGACAGAACGAACAGGGCCACCGAGCTGATGGCCAAATTCTGCCAGGAAACAAAAAAGCCCGCCAAGTAGCCCTTGTAGCGAGGGCATCTTGCCCTTGTTGTTTGCCGCTGGCAGGATGCCAGCGGAATTCAAGGCCGGGACGGCCTCGCCACAGCCTACAGATGGTACGGGTAGCGCTGCGGGCGGGACATTATTCGCTGTGCCTGCTCGTCGCCGACGATAGTCTGTTTGGCCTGATTCCACTCGAGCTTGCGGCCGAGGGTAAACGACAGGTTGCCCAGAATGCACAGGTTGGCCACGCCGACCGCGGCTTCGATGTTCATAATCGTCTTAGCGCCCGTCCTGATGCCTTTGAACCAGTCTTCTTTGTGCCCCGGACTCTTATACACGTCTTTGGCGCCGGCCGGCGGTTCCCACTGCCGGGCTTTCTTCTCGGCCCAGGTGCCGCCGTCGCCGCCCCAATGGATGAATTCGCCTTTGTCGCCCCGGTAGATGGCGCCGTAGCCGGGCCGGACGATCTTGCCGCCGGGCTCGTCGCCGGTCCGCTCTTCGGCCGGTGGTAACTGATCGTCGGGCATCTGCCGCCAGGTGAGCACCCAATCGGGATTCTTGAACGTATAGGTCACGTCCATCAGCACGGCGCTGTCCCACAACCCTTTGGTCGGATGCGTTCCCGTTGCTTCGATGGCAACCGGGCCGGTGCCGTCGGCGCCCATCCACCACATGGCGCAGCTCATCACGTGCGCGCCGCGGTCGCGAATCTGCCCGCCGCCGGACTCTAACAGCCAGCGGAACGTGCCGTGACAGTGTCTCTTGTTGTACGGCCGCCAGCGCAGCGGGCCCAGCCATAAATCCCAGTCCAGCTCGGGCGGCGGGTCGCTGTCCGGGACGGGATTGTTGTCCTCGGGGCTGGGGTAGTGAAAGCAATCGACCCGGCTGATATGGCCGATGTTGCCGTTAACTAAGTAGCGGTGCGCCAGATACGCCTCCGGCTCAGACCGGCCCTGAGAGCCGACCTGGACCGAAACCTTATTCTTCGCAGCCGCGGCGACCATCGCCTTGCCTTCTTCGATGGTACAGCAGGCCGGCTTCTCGACATAGACGTGCTTGCCGCATTCGGCGGCGTGAACCGTCTGGACTCCATGCCAATGGTCGGGCGTGGCGATTACCACGGCGTCGATATCTTTTCGCTGCAGGATGTAACGGTAATCGCGGTACGGCTGCACACCGGGCCCGGCTTTCTTCAGCGCGCCGGCCAGACGCGTTTCGTCTATGTCGCAGACCGCGGCGATGTTGACCTGGCCTTTCTCGCGGCGCTCGATCATATCGCCCAGGTGGTACCCGCCCATGCCGCCTACGCCGATGTGCGCTGTCGTTATTCTTTCATTCGCACCTCTGACGCCGGATGGTATGAGGTACGGTGCGCCAACGGCGACGGCCCCGGCGGCGGCCAGAAATTCACGTCTATTGAGTTGATTCGATTGTCTCATCGTTCTATTACCTTTCTGCTTTTTTGGCCTAGTCTAATCCCGGGTGGCAGCCTTCCCTAAGGGAGGGATGGTAAAAGTCGGTTACGCTCACAGCGGCTTGACATTCGTTTCTTTGCTGGGAGCCAGCTTCTGCGACGGATACCCTTTTACTTCTTGCCCGCGTTTTCGCAGCGACTGGGCGATATTAGGTTTGAAGTCTTCCGGTGCGGCCTCGAAGCCGGTTTTCAGAGCGGCCGCCGCGCCTTTAGCGGGAATCCGTTCGAGCGCCATTCGCGCATCCTCGCGCAGCTCGGCGTTTCGCAGAAGCTCGGCGACGGGCTTGACGGAGCTCCTTCCTGCGATTTCCGAGAGCATCCACAACACTTCCCGCCGGACCGGTACCGGCTGGTCGTCACTCAGCAGCTCGATCAGCTCCTTCTCGACGGCTCGCTTTTCTTCGTTCGCACCGGGCCGGCCCGTGTGGCGCACGATCTGCCACAAGGCCCGCGTGGCCGCGCGGGCGATTTCAAGGTCGCCATCCGTCATGACTTTTGCCAGAGGCTTGACCGCCGCCGCACCGGCTTTGCCGGCACTAAGCCACGCTTCGGTTCGCACCTTGTCGCTGGCGTCTCTGATTCCGGCGAGTAGCTCGTTTACCGCTTTGTTTTGCATGGACATGTTCTGTAGCCCTTTCTCATTAGATCCAAGCGGATCGTTTGCGAATCGTCTGAGATTCTATCCGCCCCCCGCGGCGCGGTCAACTGTTTGTACTCGATACTAAGGTTCCAACGCGGCCGTCCGTAATCTCATGAAAGGCTGTCTCCCATCGTTTAGCGTGATATGATAGAGGCCAAAGAAAGGAGATAGCCATGGAAAAGATGAGTTCAAATGTAGCGTGTGCCGGGATGGATGTCCACTACAAATTCA
>Ga0210377_10000113_pt1 | contig 71969 bp, 72 predicted proteins | sample PLM4_65_b1redo_FD_155480 | JGI IMG/M metagenome (GOLD analysis project Ga0210377, IMG submission 155480) | Groundwater sediment microbial communities from an aquifer in East River, Colorado, USA - PLM4_65_b1 redo | ecosystem: Environmental > Terrestrial > Soil > Riparian zone | place: USA: East...
CGGTCGTCGGCTACCCCCACGACATCAAGGGCGAAGGCATCTACGTGTACGTGACGCTCAAAGACGGGTTCAAGCCGACCGACGAGCTCAAGAAGATCCTGACCGGCCATGTGCGCTCGGTCATCGGCCCCATCGCCACGCCGGACAAGCTCCAGTTCGCCCCCGGCCTGCCCAAAACCCGGAGCGGCAAGATCATGCGCCGCATCCTCCGGAAGATCGCGCACAACCAGGTGGACGAGCTGGGCGATACCTCGACGCTTGCCGATCCCACGGTGGTGGACAACCTGGTGAAGGGGAAGTTGTAAGTTGGTTCCCCATCGCTGAGCGAGTAATTCAAATGGCCGGGAGGCAAGCCTTCCGGCCATTTTTTTGTCTTTTTTGGAATTACTGTAGTGGCGGGTTTGAAACCCGCCCCTACGATATTATCAACAATAATTCGATCTTTTGTTTGACATCGCCTGTCGGCACGGGATTCGGCGACGCCCTTCATCTGGCGGCAAGCCAGGCCTTGCGGAACATTCTTTTCTTTCGACCGGAAACTCGTTCGCAAAGCAGAGGGACGGGGCCAATGCAAGGTGAAGGAACCATGAAGTCATTTCACTGTGCTCTTTCGGAATAAGCACAGTACTTCCTGAAATTGTTGTAGTTTTCATTCTTCGCAATACATAAAGTGGCAAACCGTACTCTTCAGCACTATACCCTTAAAATACCTCATCGAAATCTTTGACAATGACGCTGATAAGGCATATTATCGTGCCTACGCATACGGGGAAAGCATATAGTATTAGATGCTTTTTACTTCTAGTAAACAACTTGTTAGAGGTAAAGAGAATGAACAAAGACGAACCGAGAGGTAGCTTTATACGCTGGCAATCGACAACGATCGCGCAGTTCACATACGCCGTTAATTTAATTCTTGGCTTATCGGTTGGTGCCTTGGGCTTCCAAGTTACTCTTTTACTGAACGAAAAGTTCATCCCCATATCATGGCAAAAATGTGCCATTTCTATTTCTACATTTCTTTTGCTTCTTTCGGTTGCTATAGGGCTTTGGTGCGTCATTAACAGGCTACGGGATTTCCGTGCGACCGCGAAGGCAGCGCGAATGAGAGAGAATGAAAAACCAAATGAAGATATCCAACCGTATCGTGACCTCTACAAGAAATTGGGAAAAAGGACGTGGATCTTATTCTGGTGGCAGGTTGGAACATTCGGCATAGGCATTTTTTTCACAATTCTGAGCGTAATGGCATCTTTAAGCCAAAAGCTTCTTTAGTGGAGTAGAACTAATTTGGAAAGATATTATAAAACACTCGATATCAGTTCAGGTGCCACTGAAGGCGAAATAAAGAAAGCCTACAGGGACTTGGTTAAGGTGTGGCATCCAGACCGATTCACGCATGACGTCGAGTTACAAAAGAAAGCCGAAGAAAAATTAAAAGAAATTAATCTTGCTTACGAGAAGATTATTGCTCGCTTACGTCGATTTGGAACCACTGATTCATATCATCAAGCCTATACACAAACCTACCCGAATCATCAGGCATCACCTAAATCGAATAATTCATGGATTTGCCCAGATTGTCTGAAAAATAATTTAAATAACTTATTTGCTTGTACCTGCGGGTTCACAACGAGTGCCTTTCATATAAGAGCATATTCTGTTAATCAATCACCTCGTGAATTATATTCGGATATTCTATTTAACAAAAAGATGGGCGATACTAGCAGAGCCGACTTTTTAACAAAATATCTCTTAAAAAGATTTCCAACCTCTCCTGAATCTGACCTGGTAAGGCGGTCTGCTTCTTCTGCTCGGTCAAGCCAAGGCAATAAAAAGGAAGAGAAGATTTCTTTTGCGGGAAAAGTAAGGTTGAGATTTGTTCAATTAAAAAAGAGCGATGAATATTTACATTTTAAAAAATATTGGCCTTTGTATATTCTTGCCGGAATTTTTGCGATTGGATATTTAAGATTGACGAGCAATTAAAAATGTACTATGAAACTTTCACGATCAATTCCAGAATAGGTCTCGTGAAAAAACAATGTTCCAACGAGCGGGTCGAGTCCGACGCGCAAGAAACGCGCGTCTCACCCGCGCGTTAATTTGCACTAAGAATTATAGTAAACATAAGCGAGGTCCCCAACATGAAGAATGGACAAGCCTCAAAGATACTGACAATAGCCTTATCGATAGTGGCAACAATTTTGGGTGTCTATTTTACCGACATATTCTTCAAGCCCCAGCTTCAATACACATTAACTGGTTTCAAGATAGAGCTGCCTCAAGCCTACGAAAAGGAAATAGCAAAAGTTAGGGCAAAGCTCTTTATGCAGGACTTTGAAAAACAATTTGGAGCGATTATAAAATCAGGAACTGCGTCGCCGAATATTAAGGAAGGGCATATTTCTTTTGACAGAACTGTCAGCGCGGTAAAGCCAGTCAAATCTACGAAATTAAAAGTAGATTCATCAAATACTGGCAGTATAATAGATGCACTGACAAATCCAGACGTCTTGCGTAAGTTTGTAAGTGTCGATGCTGTTTATCCCACGGCATTTGCAACAGTAAGAATATTTAATAGCGGTAATCGGTCAGCCAATAACGTAGATTTAGAAATCAAGCCAAACGGGGTACTTGTTGAGGCGCAGGTTACATCGACAGAACCTTCAATTAAAGAATTTGATAAATTAATGGATCCTTCAATTGGCTTGCCAATTGGTCTCTCCATTTCGAATAAAAGATTAGTACCAAAAGGTTATATTGAAATTCGTCTTTACTGGCACATGCTCTCTGAGTCATCAGAAAAAGATGCAGTTCCTACACTAACAATCAACGGCACCCACTCAAGCGGTGTTTTACAGAAGGCCGAAGATAATGGAATGACTGAATTGAACAAACCAATATTAATTATAGGTGGCATCGGTCTCTTCTTGCTTGGCATGTTAGTTTCTATTCCATTATATCGAAAAAGAATTATAAGAAAAATGAAAGAGATGCCGAAATGACGACAAAAAAAATAATGCAGGCGTGACGATAGAACTCAGTGTCAACAAGCGCCTTGACAGCGACGCGCCATACGGCGTGTCCGACGCGTATTTATAGCTTAGTTCAGGAGGTCTCATGAAGTACGAAGTATATGGCCCATTTGATCTGCCAATGTCGAAAGGCTTGGTTGATAAAGATTCGAAATCCAAAAAAACCTTCTGGGATGTAGTCGAGAAAGATGCGCCGGGCGTACCTGAGGCGTGCGGATGCTATGTCTATGTCGTGAAAGCAAAACGCGGAACACTTCCTTGGTACGTGGGCATCACAACGAAAAGAACATTCCGCGCTGAAGCACTTGGTGCCCATCAACTTAGTCATTACAATCCGGCCGTTTCACAAAAAATCGGTATAACTCCGCAACTTTTTTTTCTAGCGAAAAAAACGCCGCAAGGTCGGTTTGCAAAGCCATCAACGAATCCACATAGAGACGTTGAATTCCTGGAAAAATTTATGTTTGGCTTAGCGTTGACTCGGAACGATTTTCTTAGCAACTCAAAGAATACAAGGTTTTTAAAAGCAATGGTTGTGCCTGGCATTCTGAACTCACCTCGACGAAAGCCTACGGTCCCTGAGAAGTCTCTTAAAAAAGTGCTAGGGCTCTAACAAACACAACAACCTTTTTTTAGGATACATGTCTATAAATGAAAATCACGATAGGTTCTGAAAATGTCTGAATCCAAATCATCTTCAGTTGCGGTACGAGTTTTAGCAGGCGTATTAACTGCCGCTGCTCTTTGGGCCTTGTCTAAAATTCCTGGCCTTTTAGTATGGTTCGGAAATATCGCCGGATTATTTTGGAGTCATCTTAAAGGTACTTCTGGAGTACCTAATTGGGGTTTATATGCTTTATTTTTTATCGCTATCTATGAACTTATAAATTTTACAAAGCGATTGTTAAAAACAAAAGGTCCGAATGTTAGTGCATATAACCAAGATTCATTTATGGATATCGTTTGGCGCTGGTCATACATTGGCAAACAAGCCCATAATCCCTGGGCTTATTGTCCACATTGCGATACCATGCTTGTCTATTCTGAGCAACGCGGTTTTCCTTCCCGTCACATAGAAAAAACAATTCTTACGTGTGAACGCTGTAATCTTGCATTGCTGCACCACAACGGTGATAAGGACTATCTTGTTGCTAAAATTCTCCGCCAAATAGACCGCAATATTCGCACAGGGGAATGGAAAACTATCATCAATAAGAACGATCATAACGAGGAGGGTCGAGAGGGTCGCTGAGAAGCGCGCCCCTCACCCCCGTGTTCCTAAATGTCCTTATAGCAAAAGGCTGAACGACAAAAAAGCAAAAAGACACGTAGACACAACCCCAAAATGTCTCGGGGAATCACTTCGGTTCATCTGTTTATTGCGGTTAGCTTGACAGGCAAAGGAGATGCTGACGATGGCCAAGCGCATCATACTGTATGTTGCTTTGTATCTGATTGTATTTATTCTGTCCGCATGTCAAGGCAAGAGTAACAAAACTTTTCCCCCGCCCGCGGGGAAATCCATAACATCGTATTCATTTATCAACCCGCCGGTAACAGGAATCATCGATCAATCGGCCAGAACAATATCCGTGACCATGCCGTATGGAACGGACCGTACCCATCTGGTCGCAACCTTCGAAACCACCGGTGCGAGCGTAAAAATCGGCTCGACCGAGCAGGTGAGCGGTACGACGACGAATGACTTCACGAGCCCTGTATCATACGTCGTCACAGCCAGGGACGGCTCAACCGCGGACTATACGGTAACGGTGACTGCAGGTTCGATCACCTCAAAAGCGATCACCTCATTCTCGTTCACGGACCTTGCCGCAACAGGGGTGATCAACGAAAGTTTAAAGACTATTTCCGTATTCGTGCCGTACGGAACGGACAGGACTGCATTGGCAGCGACCTTTACAACGACCGGGGCATCCGTGAGGGTAGGGAATACGCTGCAGGTGAGCGGGACAACGCGGAATGAATTCACGAACCCCGTCTCCTACGTCGTGACCGCCTGGGACGGCTCGACCGCCACCTATACCGTGACCGTAAAAACCGGGAACTTTGTCTACCTGCAGAGCGATTCCGGCGACCCTTTCGGAAACGACCGGACCTATACCTACACGCAGGCTGATGCAAAGATCACCCTCACAGCCATGGACGGCCGCCTTTCCATAAGCGTTGAGGGAGACCAGTGGTGGGATGGCGATTTCCAGGTGCCGAACAATTTTACTCAGCTTCAACCCGGCTATTACGGCAATATTAGCCGGTATCCTTTTAACGATCCGGCATCAGGCGGCATGGCCTGGTCCGGCGAGGGTATCGGTTGCGCAAACATTGCCGGCTGGTTTGCGATAGACAATGTCATGTATGATGATAACGGGAATCTCACAGCCATCGACCTTCGCTTTGAGCAGCACTGTGACGGCGCTTCTGCCGCTCTTCATGGCCGGATCTACTGGAGAGCGGACGATCCTACAGTACCGCCGGGGCCCGTTAATCCTCCTCCTGCCGGGCTGTGGCAGCCCGCTCCCGGGTCCACTCCGGCCAGCGGCAACTATGTCTACCTCCAAAGCGATCCCGAGGACTATATCGGCTTCGGCCAGACCTACACGTACACACAGTCCGATACATGGATTGCCGTCACGGGCTCGGGCGGCCTTCTTTCAATATTTATTGACGGAGACCAGATCTGGTTTAGTGATTTCCAGGCCATGAGTTCTCTCGCTCAGTTACAACCCGGATACTACGGTAATCTTGTAGACTTCAACCCCGTGCGCGGCGGCTTCAGCTGGTCGGGCGAAGGGCGAGCCTGCACCGCTGCCGGCTGGTTTACGATAGACAGTGTCATGTATGATGACAACGGGGACCTCGCGGCCATCGACCTTCGCTTTGAGCAGCACTGTAACGGCTATACCCCCAATCTTCACGGCCAGATCCACTGGACGTCGAACGATGCCACTATTCCGCCCGGGCCGGTCAATCCTCCTCCCGACGGACTCTGGCAGCCGGATCCGGGGACCACGCCGGCCAGCGGCAACTATATTTACCTCAAGAGCGATCCCGGGGACTTTATCGGCGGCGGCCGGACCTTCACGTATACCCAGGCCGATGCGGAGATCAGCGTCACGGCCAAGGAGGATCCCGTTGCAACAGGCAGCCTCTTTTCAATATGGATCGAAGGAGACCAGCAGTGGGACGGTGATTTCCAAACCATGTACACCCTGACCCGGCTTCAGCCGGGCTACTACGGCGATCTTCATCGCTATCCATTCAGCAACCCCGCGCGCGGCGGCCTCGAATTATCCGGCGAGGGGCGCGCCTGCAATACTCTCACCGGATGGTTCGTCATAGACAATGTTACCTATGATGACACCGGAGTTCTCACAGCCATCGATCTTCGCTTTGAACAGCACTGTGAAGGTGATGCCGCCGCGCTTCACGGCCAGATCCACTGGACCTCGGACGATCCTACAACTCCCCCAGGTCCGGTCAATCCTCCTCCTGCCGGACTCTGGCAGCCCGCACCCGGGTCCACTCCGCCCAGCGGCAACTATGTATACCTCCAGAGTGAGCCCGCAGACTATATCGCGACCGGACAGACCTACACCTACACGCAGGCCAATGCCCGGCTTACCGTCACGACTACAGGAGATCTCCTTACAGTAAAGGTTGCCGGTGACCAGGGGTGGGAAGGTGATTTCCTGACGATGATCACCCTCACCCGGCTTCAGCCCGGCTACTACGGCAATCTTCTTCGCTATCCGTTCAACAACCCCGTGCGCGGCGGCCTCGACTGGTCGGGCGATGGACGCGGCTGCAATACCCTTACCGGCTGGTTCGTGATAGACAATGTCACGTATGATAACAATGGCGCTCTCACGGCCATCGATCTCCGCTTCGAACAGCACTGTGATGGCGATGCCGCTGCACTTCACGGCCAGATCCACTGGACGCCGGACGATCCCACCACTCCGCCCGGTCCGGTCAATCCTCCTCCTATCGGACTCTGGCAGCCCGCTCCGGGGTCCACTCCGTCGAGCGGCAACTATATTTACCTCGAGAGCGATCCCGGAGACTACGTCGGGGCGGGACAGACCTACACCTACACGCAGGCCAGTGACCAGCTTGCCGTCACCGCTACAGGCAACCTTCTCAGCGTAAGAATAGGCGGAGCCCAGTGGTGGAACGGCTATTTCCGAACGATCTACACGCAGACCCAGCTTCAGCTCGGCTATTACGGCAATCTTCTTCGCCAGATAGACAGCAACCCAGCGCGCGGCGGCCTCGACTGGTCTGGCGATGGGCGCGGCTGCAACGCCCTTACCGGATGGTTTGCAATAGACAAGGTTGAATATGGCAACGGGAATCTTGCGGCCATCGACCTTCGCTTTGAGCAGCACTGTGAAGGCGCTACACCCGCGCTTCACGGACAGATACACTGGGTGCAATAGTAGAGGAGAGTCACCCCAGCTACTAAAAATCATCAACGAAAAACCCGAGCAGCTAGACCAGTTATTTCAAAAGCTTTCCAAGCTGGGGGCGATGCGGAGCTTTGATGACGTAAAAGGCGACTCCAATGTTACCTATACACCCCAGGACGGCAAGGTTACAACCACTTCTTACATTGCTTCAGCAAAATTTGAAAATGGCGAAGCGCGCATTACGGTGCGGCTCATTCAATTGTCCGGTCAATGGCAGCTCCTCCTGTTTTTTGTCGATTCACCCCTGTTCCTCCAGTAGCAGAGGAATGAACAACAAATCGTTCGAGCCGCCAATGGCGGCTCAACTCGTCGTTCTCCCGTTGCTACGCAAGCGCCAGGTATCAATTTTTTCGAGGATTAATGAAACTGATCCCTATACTTGCCATCCTGTTCATCCCGATGTCCCCCTTCGCGAGCACTGCAGAGGAAGCCTCAAGCGGTTACATTCAAATCACGTTGGAATATAAACCCCTGTTCTCGGGCAAAGTGCAAGTGCTTGACGGGGTATGCAAAGGGTCGAGAAGCATCGAGTGCGCCCAGGCCAGCATCAAGGTGAACGGCGAAACCTGCAGGCAAAATCCCTTGCCGGCCGAATGCAAGGAAGCGAAAGCTCTCCTGGATACATCCTTTTGCATTGAGGGGCTCATATATGAGAACAGGAGCAGTCGCAGTGAGAAAATACCCTTGAAGATCTGCACTTCGGATACCGGGTTCGGAAATATATTCGTACGGGAGATCGATAAGGGGAGTATTTGGACGAATTATGTTTTGCTCGGCGATGGGCAAACAGTGAGTTATCCCTGATATAATACGTTTATGGTTACTGACACACTCCATGCGATGTGACCATAGGGGAGGAGAACAGTACATGAGAAAGCTTATCTTCATAATGATCATTGCGCTCATCTCAGTGTCCGCCTTTGCCGAGGAGAAACGCTTTTCCGTGCCCATCGGCGATTCACCTTCAACCGGTCCTCTGAACGCGCCGGTGACGATCATCGAGTTCCTCGATTTCCAATGACCGCACTGCATGGCGGCCGGTCCGACCGTCAAAAAGATCATGGATACCTACTCCGGCAAGATCAGGCTGGTGATCAAGAACTATCCCTATATCTACCGCGATTATTCCCACATTGCCGCTGAAGCCTCGCTTGCTGCCAGGGACCAGGGGAAATACTGGGAAATGCACGACCTGCTGCTCAAGCGCTCCCCGGTGCTCGACCGGGCCAGCCTCATCAAGTACGCGCAGGAGCTGGGGCTCGATCTGAAGAAATTCACGGCCTCTCTTGACGAAAAGAAGCATGCGCAGGAGATCGAGCGGGACAAGAAGCTTGCCCTGGACATGGACCTCTATAATACGCCCACGTTTTTCATCAACGGCCGCAGGGTCGTGGGCGAACGGCCCTTTGAGTATTTCAAAAAGATCATTGATGAGGAACTCAACGCGAAGCGTTGAATGCGGCAGGTCGATAGGCTGAAGGCTGAAGGGTTTGAGGGAGCACTTATGCGTGATCACACAAGGCTCCGGGCATTTGAGATGGCTGATGAAGTGGCCATATTGGTCTATAAGGTAACCGTAGGATTCCCGAAGGAAGAGATGTATGGACTGACTTCTCAAATGAGGAGGGCGGCCGTTTCGGTTCCTTCTAACATTGTGGAGGGTTGCGCTCGCGACAGCCAGGCAGATTATCTTCGATTCCTAACTATGGCCTTTGGATCACTGAGGGAGCTGCATTATCAGATAGGATTGTCGAAACGTCTGGGGTTTCTGCGCAATAAGGATTCGTCGCTGATTGAACCAAAGATCGTCGAAACTGAAAAGGTTTTGAATGGCTTGATCCGAGCATTGCGCGATTGATATGAATTAGGTGAATAGGTAGAAGACTGAGAATACACTTCAGCCTTCAGCCGTCAGCCTAAACACCTGAGTTTTTAAAGGAGACAATAATGTGGAATAGCATGGTCAGGGCGATAGGGATCGTAATTCTTGTGTCGAGCACCGCCTTTGCCGGCAACCTTCTTCCCATCACCGCCGTTCCCGTGCCGGAACAGAACCCCCAGACAGCGGAAAAGATCGAGCTCGGCAAGAAGCTGTTCTTCGACCGGCGGCTTTCAGGGGACGGCACTATGAGCTGCGCCACCTGCCATGATACGGAAAAGGGGTTCTCCGACGGTTTGGAGATATCGCTGAACTACCCGACGACGCGGAACTGGCGCAATTCACCGACGCTCATCAACGTCGGATTCCAGAAATTCCTGTTCCATGACGGCCGCTCCCTGACGCTTGAGGACCAGGCGCTTTTCCCCATGATGTCGGCCTTTGAAATGAACCGGAACCTCGATTACCTTGAAGAGGTGATCAGGGCGGTCCCTGAATATAACGCATCCTTTCAAAAGATCTTCGGCGGCGAGGTCACCCGGGAGCGAATCGCCATGGCGCTCGCGGCGTTCGAGCGGACGCTCGTGTCGAAGAACGCCCCGCTCGATCGGCATCTGCAGGGGAATTCAGGGGCACTGTCCGATGATGCGAAGAAGGGGCTTGTGGTCTTCATGGTAAAGGGAAAGTGCGGCGAATGCCACGGCGGGGTCAGCCTTTCCGACGACCGGTTTCATGCCTTGAACGTCCCGGAAAATCCCGAGCACCTGACCGATGCCCGGATCACGGCCACCCGGCGGTTCGTGGCAAAGCTGAACCATTTCGATGACTATCGCACGCTTTCCGAGGACCTGGGCAGATACCTCATCACGAAGGATAAAAAGGACTGGAAGGCCTTTAAGACACCGACGCTTCGGGAGATCGCGAAGACCGGCCCCTATATGCACAACGGCATCTTTGCGACGCTCGAAGAGGTGATCGACTTTTTCGATAAAGGCGGCGGCAAGGGGAACGAAGCGCTCAAACCGCTCGGTCTGAGCGCGGCGGAAAAGGCTTCTCTCAAGACGTTCCTGGTCGAAGCTTTGTCAGGCGAGGATATCGTTCTGCAGTATCCGAAACTGCCGTAGAATACACAGTAGAATCTTTATTTTGCCGCGAAGGCACTAAGACACGAAGTACGGCCTTATTCTTAAAATGGTTAAGGCCCCCTTCGTACTCTTTGTGGTTACCTGCCTGCCACTTTTTTGCATGAAAGGATACTACCTCGCAATGCACATGAATATCGATGAACTCATCGCAAAGAAGCCCCATCTTACGGACCTGTTCCGGTTCTATGAAAGAACTGCGACGTTCAACAAGGAGGTTCGCGAACTTCTTTCGGGGGAAAAGGCCTTTCCCGATGGCGGCATGAGATCGTACCCCCCGTCGGTCATCGATCCGGTGTTCCGGCATTTTTCGGCGCTCACGGAGGTGCCGCAGGACATGCTGGCGCCGCTCAAACGGGCCATGGAGGTGGGCGATATCGACTTCACCCGTCTCCCGTTCCGCGAAGTGCCCGCTTTTTCGCTGCCCTATCCCGAGGACGATCTGGCCATGCTGCTCTTCCTTCTGAGCAGACCCTATTTCTCGCTGCTCCGTGATGCCCATCCCCTGGACGGAAAGTTATGGGAACAGGGCAAATGCCCTGTCTGCAGCGGCCTGCCGGCACTTCTGTTCAACGGGTCTGACGTACCGACGCGGCTTCATTGCTCCTACTGCGGGACCACGGGACCGATCGCATCGGCCGGATGCCCTGTCTGTCTCAATGACGACGATGGTCAGCGCAACCGGCTTACGTTCGACGGTGAAGAAGGGTTTACGATCACGACCTGCGACCATTGCCGGTCCTACGTCAAGACCGTTGACGCGGCGTTGCTTCGTGGTGCGACCCTGGACGCAGCCGATCTCATGAGCCTGCCGCTCGATCTGGTGGTGCAGGAAAAGGGGTATGTCCGCCGTGCTCCGAATCCGCTGGGAATGCTCAGGATGTCCATGAATGGGTGATCATCGCAACCATTGCAAAGTGCAAAATACAAATTTTAAAATGCAAAATCAAAGTATGACCTTATGCATAGCGCCGTGTCCTGCATCTTAACTTTTGCACTTTGCATTTTGCACTTTGCGATTTGCATTGATTGCGACGAAGATGCTCAGGCCTTCATGAAGCGGTCGAGCCACAGCACCAGCTCGATCTTTTCCTTTGGCGCGCCATCCAGCCGTCCCAGCAGCCTTCCGTTCCGGTAGAGCATGAACGTCGGTGTTGCTTTGACCGTAAAACGCCGCGCAAGATCCGGTTCGGCGTCCACATCCGCTTTCAGGACCTTCAGTTGTCCGGCCCGGCCTGCGGCCAGGTCGTTCACCACCGGTTCAACCATGCGGCAATACCCGCACCATTTGGCCCAGAACTCCACCAGGACGAATTCGGGCCAGTCGTTCACTTCGCGGTCATAGGCTGCCGCGGTGACGTTCAGGGGGCTATGCGGAACTTCGAGCGGCGTTTTGCACTGTCCGCAGACGGGACGGCTGCCGATTTTTTCGGTCGGGACGCGATTCAGCGTTCTGCAGGACCTGCAGCGTATAAGAAAAGTACCTTCCGGCATGGGCTCACCTGATGATAGTATAGCATGACAGGATATCGGCCTACCGGACCGCACACCACGACCGTTCTCTCCCAGCCAGGATCATTGACGGCTACAACGGCAGTATCCGCGTTCTTCAGGAGCATGCCCAAAGTGCAGCGCGATTGTAGCGAGATCAATATCACGCTGGCGGTGGCCTGACCCTTCCTTGCACTACGAACCGCGCTCATGCTGCGAGTGTGGTTCCCGTTCATTCAGCCCGCGCTCCGACCACATCCGAAAATCATGATTTGACTATATCTATCGGGCAAAATGTCCCGGCGATGACGCTTTTTGCCCTGCGACGGACCCTGTGGGCAAATCGATCATCAAGCAAATCAATGCGTTGGTCACTGGCATCGATAGTGCAATGGTAGTGCAGAGATTTTACTACCTCGCAGTAGATCAAAGGAACATGAACGAGAATTGCTGGGAACAATCACCGCAATGATCCCGCGTGAACCAGCTGCAATCAGGAACGGAGAATGAGCATGGCATGGAATAATATCAAGCTGGGCAAGAAGATGATGATCGGTTTCGGCAGCATCCTGTTCTTCCTGTTCGTCATTTCGCTCTTTTCTTTTCGCGGCATGGCCTCCCTCTTTGACGCAGGCAAGACCGTGACGGAGAGCAGCAGGATCAGCGAGGAACTGCTGCAGCGTGAGGTCGACCATCTGAAGTGGGCCCAGGAAGTGGAGCGCTATTCCAATTCGAACGACCGCGACAAAGCCTTGTCCGTCCAGCTGGACCACCGGCAGTGCGGTTTCGGCAAGTGGTTTTACGGAGCGGGAAGCACGGAGGCGGTGAAGACCATCCCTGAGCTGAGGGAATTCCTCCAGTCCATTGAGGAGCCCCATCGCCTGCTGCACGCTTCCGCAGCCCGGATCCGGGACGCGCGCGGTCAGGGCAACGTCCAGGAAGGCCAGCAGCTCTTCGTCGCGGAAACCCTGAAGCAGCTCGGCGCGGTGCAGGGAATGCTGAAAGGCATGGTGGAAAAATCAAAAGAGAATATCGCCCGGGCGGAGAGCTCCATGAACAGGGAGGCGATCGCAATCCGCTCCACCCTGCTGGCACTGGGTATCGGTGCATTGCTCATCGGCGCGGTGCTGGGAGGGCTCATCACCCGGTCCGTGACCAAGCCGCTCCAGATGAGCGTGGACTATGCGCAGGTCGTTGCTGAGGGGGACCTGACCCGAACGCTCGTGGTCAGCGGACGCGACGAAGTTGGCATACTGGGTGATGCCCTGAACACGATGGTGTCGAGGCTGAAGGAGGTGGCGCACAGCGTCAAGACGGCCTCGTACAACGTTGCCACCGTCAGCCAGCGTCTTTCGTCCGACTCGGAGCAGATCTCGCACGGCGCCACGACCCAGGCCGCAACCGCGGAAGAGGCCTCCGCCGCGGTCGAAGAGATGAGCGCCGGCACCAGCCAGAACGCCGCCAATGCCCGCGAGACCGAGATGATAGCACGCAAAGCCGAGGCCGATGCGCAGGAGAGCGGCAGGGCCGTGCTGGAGGCTGTTACGGCCATGAAACGGATCGCCGAAAAGATCGTGATCATCGATGAAATAGCACGCCAGACCAATCTGCTTGCGCTGAACGCAGCGATCGAGGCGGCGCGGGCCGGGAGCCACGGAAAAGGCTTTGCCGTGGTGGCGGCCGAGGTGCGCAAACTGGCTGAGCGGAGCCAGGCCGCAGCGGGCGAGATCGGGCAACTTTCGTCATCAACGGTAGAGGTCGCGGAACTTGCCCGGGTGATGCTCGAGCGGCTGCTGCCTGATATCCAGAAGACGTCGGAACTGGTCAGGGAGATCAGTGCGTCCAGCAAGGAACAGGCGAGCGGATCGGACCAGATCAATACGTCGATCCAGGAGCTGAACCAGGTGATCCAGCAGAACGCCGGAGCAGCCGAGGAAATGTCCACCACTGCCCAGGAGCTCTCCGCCCAGGCTGACCAGCTCCGGGAGGCCGTCGATTTCTTTAACGTGGGAGAAGAGGAACAGTCGACAGCGGCCGACGACCGTAAGCAGGTTCGAAAAACGGCCCCGCTCACCGATGACCGGGCTATGGGGATGCGTTATGTCCCCGCCCGGACGCTGCAGTCCTACGCCGCTGCTTCCCGATCGCGCGGGGCGATCATCTCTCTCGCAGCAGGACCGCCGCCGGCCTTTGCCGGGAGCGGACAGGGAGACCAGAGGGATTCGGAGTTCGAGCGTTTTTAAGTGAACAGCTGGTGCAGCGGCGGGAACGCAGGGACCCCATGAACAATTTGGACGAGCGGATACGGACGGCGGTGAGCGCGGCTCAGTGTCTTGAGATCCTGCAGCTCCTGGCACTGGAGACCGAACGGTTCATTACCTGCAATCCGGTAACCGCCGGGGAGGCGCGGGTCATCGCCGGGCGCCTGTCCCAGATACGCAGCCTGCTTTCGGAACTGACGGCTGCCGAGAAAAAAGCCCCGGCGATCGATCCCGGCAGGTCCTCAGTCCTGCTGTCCGAACGCTTCAGAGATCTCGAGGGCCGGGTCAAAGAGCTCAGGAACGACCTGGATCGGGGACGGGTACGGTGATGCGGTACGATCGTGAAACGTAAATTCCCGGGGTCACGGGCAACGTGTACACTCATCTCCTATTAGACTTTTCTCCGAACTTCTGATACACTTCTGCAATGGATCGGCCATAGCGCCTCACCTGCTGCCCCAGGAATACTCATACCAAGATGTTTCTGCAGGGGCACGGCCTGAACGATCGCAGATTTCGCCTGGAGAACAGACAGGCATATTTCCTAATAATCAAGGAGGATTACCAGAGATGAGGAGCAGGGCGAGAGTGGTTGTGCTGATGGCAGTCGCGTTGATGGTCGTACTATCTGCTTGTGCAAGGGCGCCGAGAGATGCTTCCGACAAAGCGGAATCGGGGAAAGCATCGTCCGTCAAGGGGACAACCCTGTTTGTGCTGATCGACCGGGGCATCGAACCATCTTTTACTAATTACCAGGTGAATAATCGCGACCAGGTAGGTGATTTCATGGAGCGGGACCTGCCGGCGGTGCTGAAGAAGTCCGGTTTCAATGCGCGGCTTATCAGCAAACGGTCGGAATATAAGCCTGCCGCCGGTTCGTATCTGCTGACGGTCAAGATCACGAACTATAATGCCGGCAGCAAGGTAGCCCGGAGGTTCGTGGGATTCGGCGCCGGCGCCACGTCGATGGACACCCACTTTGAGTTGTACGGCAGTGATTCGAAGCTGTTGCTTTCAGACAATCCGAGTGTGGGGTCAACTCGGGACTGGAATAATGTGGTCAGGAAGGTCAATGAGCAAACGGCCAGAGCAGTCGCGAAAAAGATGAGCTCATTGTAGCACGCTGGTCATCAGGACGGGAAAAGGCTGTCAGGTTTGGTTCCTGACAGCCTTTTTGTGTTTATCGTGCAGCGGCACCGCAGTGCGGGGAAGGGTCATTTTGCCCGCTTCGCGTTGTCGCTCTGGATGGTGATTTCATAGGCAATACTCGCATGTCCGGCGGCAAGGTTCTCGTTCTTGCCGGGGCAGGATATTTTCCCCTTCGCTGTTTTCTTTTTGCTTTTGACCAGGGCAGTAACAGCTGAGGTCAGGTCGAAGCCCCCGTTGGTGCATTCGTCCCGCATGCATTCCATGCGAAAATAAGCATAATCCGTGGCAATAAAGTTCAGCGTACGCACCATCAGGACCGGATGGGATATCTTCTGGTAATAGGTCATGCGAAAGACGATCTCTGAAACACCGGGATAACGTTCAGACACCAGGCCGGCGGCAAGCTTGTTCTTCTTAAGCAGTTCCTGCTTTTCCAGATGGTTTTGTCTGCTGTTCATGGCGCCTTTCGCTGGTAGTGGGCACGGATCAATGCAGAAGGCCACGACATCACCGCTCGTTATGGCCCTGATCGCATGCCCACTTTTCTTTGTATAATCGCATGATTATGAATATATGTCAATATCTGATTTAGGAAAGCAGGCTTTAAGGCCGCTCATTGAAATGTCACAGCAAAACCCCGGGGCCTGTCTATTGGTCTTTGCCCATGATGGTTCCTGGCCACCCGGGTTCATCGTCACCGTTGCCTGAAAAAGACAACATACCTGAAATCGTCATGCATTCCCGCCATGATTCGCCTTGCAATTCAAGGAGAACGACGGTATATTCGCCTTTATGCAGATGATCCGATTTGTTCAGGCATCTATCCGTCGCCGTCTATTTCTCGGGACGGCGGTCATGCTTCTGCCGCTTCTTGCCCTTGCGCTCGGCAGTTATTACACATCACGTACCATGGTCGAATCGTTGGAGCAGGTGGTAAAGACCGAGGCCACCGAGCTGGCGCCGGTCACCGAGCTGCAGAAACTGCTGCTGCAGGCGGCCATGCCTCCCAATGATTACCTGATCCTTGGCAGGCAACTCGAGCGGGAACAATTCGAACGGTGTGCCCATGATACGGAAAGCGCTTTCCAGCGCCTTCTTTCCTCAAAGGCCTTTGAAGAGGAGGACGAACGGAAGTTCCTCGCGGCCGCCCACGTAGAGTGGCTGGAGGCCCGCGATATGGGGACGGCGATCCTTGCCCGCAGCCCGGTCGCGAACGCCGAAAACGGCCGGCTCATGAAAGCGTTCGATGCTCGCATCTCACGGGCAACGGACATCCTCAACAGGGTCTATGAGCTGGTGAGGCGTGAAACCGAAGAGCACCGGGTCCGCGCCCGCATGGTACAGAAGCATGAGACGACCTTTATGATCGTTGTGTTCCTAATGGCGCTGGCAGTGGCGGTGCTCGCCGGCGTTTTTCTATCCCATTCCGTCACACGCCCCATCCAGGCGCTTCAGGACGGCATTGTCCGGTTCAGCCAGGGTGACCATTCGTTCCGTGTGGTCCTTGAAAGGAAGGACGAGTTCGGACAGCTTGCGCAAACCCTTAATGCTATGGCGGCACAGCTGGAGTTCGATACGCTGACCGGTATTTACAGCCGGCTCGAGTTCCACAGGATATTAAAGCACGAGGTGCAGCGGTCCATGCGGTATGGGCGCGATGTGTCGATGCTCATGATGGACCTCGACCATTTCAAGGAAGTAAATGACACGCACGGACATCCGTCCGGCGATGATGCCCTGCGACACGTGACCGAAGTCGCCCAGAAGGCGCTTCGCGCCACGGACATTCTTGCGCGCTACGGTGGCGAGGAGTTCGTCATTATCCTGCCGGAAACATCGATCGATGATGCCATGCAGGTTGCTGAGCGGATCCGCGCCAGCCTTGCGTCAGAGCCGGCCACGACGCGGCAGGGAAAGAGAGTCTGCCTCACGATCAGCATTGGTGGTGCCGTTTATCCCGGAGACGCCCCTTCCGATGATGAGCTCATTGCGGCTGCCGACAAGGCGCTGTACGGCGCCAAGACGTCAGGCCGCGACCGGGTTTGCCGGTTCAGCGACCTGCCGAGGGCATCGGTCTGATATGGTTCTTTATCGCTTCCTGCGCTTTCTGCGCCGCAATGCCGCCTGAAAACAGCATATCCTCAAAATATTCTTGATTTTCATCTGAAAAGTATTATAATTGCCCGGCCTTGATCGCCGACCATCAGGAAAAATATCCTGGTGCCGACGCACGGTGAACTATCCGCATTACCTCATGCCTGCAGCGCGTTCTTTATCCAATTTATTCTATTGCGGTAAACGCGCTGCAATTATAGTTACAGGAAAGAAAGGGGGTGAATGAATATGAAAAAGATCTCGGCAATCATCGTTGTTCTCGTACTTGCTGTTGCTTTTACCGGATGCACGAAGCAGGAGGCTCAGAAGCCTGCAGTGGACTCCGCAGTTACATCCACGGCGACCACGACAGCAGCACCGGCAGCGCACTAGGTTGCAGCCGAACCAAAGTACATGGCCCTTCGATCATTCGGAGGGCCTTTTTTTTGAGCGAGAGAACGGCGAAGGCTCCTCCGGCCTGAAACCGCCAGCACCAAAACTTCATATTGCTTTATCCTCCCTCATGATTTATAATCTGCGCCCATACAGGAAAAGAAACGGTTTTTCAGCGAAGTGAGTTGCCGCTCGTCCGTCGTGCAGGAATTGGACTGCAGATGCAGGCAGCAGGAGGATCTATTTTGGCAACAACCTATACGGCAAAAGACATCACGGTCCTGGAAGGTCTTGAGCCGGTCCGCAAGCGGCCGGCAATGTATATCGGTTCGACAGACGTGCGCGGACTGCACCATCTGGTCTGGGAAATGCTTGACAACTCCGTGGACGAAGCGTTGAACGGCTACTGCACGGCGATCACGCTTCGGATCGAGAAGGACGGCGGCGTGACGGTGACGGACAACGGCCGCGGCATGCCCGTTGATATCCATCCCAAAACCAAACGGCCGGCCATCGAAACGATCCTCTGCACGCTCCATGCAGGCGGCAAGTTCGACCACACGGCCTATAAGTCCTCGGGCGGGCTCCACGGTGTGGGTGCTTCGGTCGTGAACGCGCTTTCCGAGGTTCTTATCGCCACGGTGGAACGCGACGGCTACGAGTGGACCCAGGAATTCTCTCGCGGCAAGCCCAAGGGGAACCTCAAGAAAGGCAAGGCCACCAAGGCACACGGCACGTCGATCTATTTCCGGCCCGACGCAGAGATCTTTTCCAAAACGAGCTTTAACTACAAGAATATCCTTGATGTCTCCGAGAGCAAGGCCTTTTTGAACAAGGGCCTCAAGATAACCATCGAAAACGCGCGGGACGGGGAGAAACCGGTCACCTTCCAATACGACAACGGTATCCAGGACTATATCAAGCGGATCGTCTCGGGAACGCTTTTGGTGAACCCGGAGCCGTTCTACTTCGAGAAAGAGGATGACTTCAAGATCGAGTGCGCCATGCACTGGACCACTGCCACGGACACGGAGATCCATTCCTATGCGAACTCGATCAACACGTCCGACGGCGGGACGCACGAAATGGGGGTCAGGGCCGGGCTCACCAAGGCCGTGCGCGCCTACGCCGAGCGCAAGAACCTTATCCCCAAGAACATCAAGACCATCGCAACCGAGGACGTGTACGAGGGGCTCTACGGCATCGTAAGCGTGCTCGTGATGAACCCGCAGTTCCAGGGCCAGACCAAGGAGAAGCTGAACAACCCCGAGATCCTGTCGCCCATCGAGGCCTCGGTCAAGAACGCCTGCGAGGCCTATCTGCTGGCGAACCCTACCATGGCGGACGCCGTGGTAAAGCGCGTTCTGCTGGCTGCCGAAGCCCGCATGGCATCGCGCGCAGCCAAGGACAATGTCATCCGGAAACTGTCTTCGCTCAAATTGAACCTGCCGGGCAAGCTCGCTGATTGCTCTTCCAATAAAATTGAGGAGACCGAGGTCTTTATCGTGGAAGGGGAGTCGGCAGGCGGTTCCGCAAAAATGGCCCGCGACCGGAAGACCCAGGCCATACTGTCGCTTCGCGGCAAGATCCTGAACGTGGAGCAGGTGGCCTCGCTCGAACGGATCCAGCAGAACAACGAGATCAAGAACCTGCTAGCCACGCTCGGCTGCGGCGTGGGTGCGCATTTCGACATCAATAAGCTCCGGTACAACCGGGTGATCCTCATGACCGACGCAGACGTTGACGGCGCGCACATCAGCGTGCTGCTCCTGACCTTTATCTACCGCTATATGCCGGAACTGATCGCCCATGGGCATGTGTATCTCGCCATGCCGCCGCTCTTCAAGATCGAGGCAGGCAAGGATGTTTTCTACGCCATGGACGAGATGGAAAAAGACAAGATCGTTTCAAAACTGAACAACAGAAAGTATGAAGTGGGCCGCTTTAAAGGTCTGGGAGAAATGAACCCGGAGACCTTGAAAGCGACGACCATGGATCCCAAGACCCGGACCCTCATGCGCGTGCAGGTGCTGGATCACAAGGCTACCGGCGACGTGTTCGAGCGGCTCATGGGCAAGGACCCGAAGGCGCGGTTCACGTTCATTCAGGAACGGGCGTCTTATGCGGAACTGGACATTTGACCGGCGACATTCACCCGTGCCAGTGTTCTGCCGCCATGCCGGCATGACGAACGTTCTCCTGAAAAACGGTTCTTCTGATAGTTTGCAATTTAGTAGTAGGCACTGACGAAAGGATCCTGCCTGTGCCATTACGGCTGCTCTACAAATTTCGTTCTTCCATGAGCGCCAAGATCGCGTTCATCGTTACTATTCCGGTCGTTCTCATCACCTCGTTTTTTTCCTATCACCACTACATGCATGATCGGGATAGCCTGTTCCATAATGCCGAGTCGCAGCTGCTGCGCGTTGGCGAAGGGCTCAAGGGAGCTGTTGAAACATTCATCAGAAACAAGGATCAAGCAGGCCTCCAGAACATTATCGTTGAAGCAGGGCAGGGTGCGGACGTCCGTCTGGTAACGGTGTACGATCCTCATAAAAAAGTGGCTGCCTGTAATATCAGGAAATGGGTAGGCAAGGGCCTTCTCGAACTGTATCCCGAGGAAATAACCATTACCGATATCACCGCGATCCACAAGGCACTTGCAGGCGGGTATTCAGTGTATTACGATCCGGGAGATATGACGTACTGTCTGGTGATGCCGGTGAGCCATGGCGGACACGGCACGGGAGCGCTGCATATCGGCCTGGATGTGAAGAGCACACAGGCTGCTATCGCCGGACGGTCGCTCGAGACGCTCCTGTTCTCCTTGGTGATTTCCCTGCTGATGGGGGTCACGATCTATTTCCTCCTCCACTATCAGCTCACGGTCCGGGTCAAGTCGGTCTCCGCGGCCGCGATCAAATTCGCATCGGGCAATACGCAGGCGAGAACGGCCGTGGGCGGTACGGACGAGATCGCCCACCTCTCCACGTCGTTCAATCTGCTGGCCGAAGAAATAACGAACTGGCGGACCAACCTCGAGGAGATGGCGGCCAGTCAGACGAACGAACTCCTGGTGCTTTTCGATGTTGTCAACACGATCAGCCAGTCGCTCGATCTGAATTCGGTTCTCCCCAGCGTGCTTGATCAGGTGGTCGAGAGCATGAGCACGCTCAAAGGTGCGATCATCCTCGTGGACGGTGATGGCCGTTCTCTGAGCATGGTGGCCCGGCGGGGGCTGTCCGATGAGAGTATTCGCCTGATCACCGAATCCGGGCATGGTTGCGTCGCCGGAGAGGTGATCCGCAGGAACAAACCGATACGCATCTCCGGAAATGAGAATGAGCTCTCGGGTATCACGGGGCTGGAGAAGGACAACATCATCTCGGCGCTGGTCGTGCCGATCAGCGCAGGCGGAGTCGTGCTTGGCGTCCTGGCTGTGTTCGGCGAAATAAAGGACAAATTCACTGATGCGAACGAGGCCCTGCTGGCAACGATCGGAAACCAGATCAGTGTCGCGGTCTTGAACGCGCAACTCTATCAGAAGACGCTCGACCTTGCACAACATGACGGCCTGACCGGCCTTGCCAACCGGCGCTATCTCACGGAACGGCTGGAGCAGGAAGTGGTCCGTGCAGAGCGGTATCAAACGTCGTTGTCGCTGATCATGCTGGATCTGGACAAGTTCAAATCGTTCAATGATTCCTACGGACACCTGAAGGGCGATGAGCTTCTGAAGGCCTTTTCCGCCATGGTCAAAAAAGCCGTGCGTTCCACGGATATCGCCGGCAGGTATGGAGGGGAAGAGTTTTGCGTCGTGCTCCCGAACACCTCGGTCAAGGGGGCCCTGGTAATCGCCGAACGCATCAGGGCTGCCATGGAGGCGTTGCGGATCCCCCTGGAACCCGGTCAGCCGCCCGTTGGAAGGACGGCGAGCATCGGGGTGGCGGAATTTTCCGCTGGAGATTCCATTGAAAAGCTGATCTCCCTTGCCGATGCAGCCCTCTATCGTGCCAAGGAAAGCGGACGGAACAAAGTTGTGAGCTCATAGCCGCGGCATGCCGCGATTCAAAATTCAAAAAGGAATATTCAAACAATTTGAATCTTGAGTCTTGAATGTTGAATCTGCCCTTCTGGTTTTTTCGAGCCGTCTTTCTGATTGACACCTCTTTTCATTATCTGGTATAGTACTTAAACCTTTCATTTTGCAAGGAGTTTTGCGGCATTTTATGATACAGCCATCTCTCGAACAGTTTAAGCAGCGGGCTAAAAAAGGCAATCTGATCCCGGTCTATCGCGAGATCCTCGCTGATATGGAAACGCCGGTGTCGGCTTTCCTGAAGATCGATGACGGCCGCCATTCCTTTCTTCTCGAAAGCATGGAGGGCGGAGAGAAGTGGGCCCGCTACTCTTTTCTCGGCAGCCGGCCCTCGGTCATCGTCAAGAGCTCAGGTCGCAGCGTGGAGATAACGCGGGCCGGGAAAAAACAGAAAACGCAGTTTGACCGCGATCCGCTTGAAGCGGTAAAAACCCTGCTCGCCGAATACAAACCCGTGCCGGACCCGTCGCTGCCCCGTTTTTTCGGCGGCGCCGTAGGTTTCATGGGGTACGATGTGGTCAATTATTTCGAGGACCTGCCTGCCAGGCCGAAAGAAGGGCTGGACCTTCCCGATGTCTTCTTCATGATCACGGACACCCTCGTGATCTTCGACAATGTCACGCACAAACTGAAGGTCGTGTCGAACGCGCACGTCAAAGGCCGGTCAATCGAGGCGGCCTACAAAGAGGCAACGAGAAAGATAAATGCCCTGGTCAAAAAAATAAAAACCGCGGTCAGAGGTCAGGGGTCAGGGGCCAGGGGCAAGCGAAAAGCACGGTCGCATGTTCTCACGTCCAACTTCACCCAACCGCAGTACGAGCAGGCGGTGCTCAAAGCAAAAGAATATATCAAGGCCGGAGACATTTTTCAGGTCGTGCCGTCTCAGCGGTTCCAGACAAAGATCAGCGTCGAGCCCTACGAGATCTACCGCGCGCTGCGGCTCATCAATCCTTCTCCCTACATGTATTTTCTGCGCTGCGGCTCGGCGACCGTTGTGGGCGCATCTCCCGAGGTGATGGTCAGGCTTGAAGGGGAACGGATAGACCTCAGGCCCATTGCCGGTACGCGCAAACGCGGAACGACCGAGGAAGAGGACCAGGCGCTGGCCGATGAACTGCTTGCCGACCCCAAAGAGCGAGCCGAGCATATCATGCTGGTGGACCTCGGCAGGAACGATGTGGGCCGCGTGAGCGAACCGGGCAGCGTTTCCGTTTCCGAGCTGATGGTGATCGAACGCTATTCCCACGTGATGCATATCGTGTCGAACGTGCGCGGCAAATTATCGCCGGGCAAGGATTCCTATGACGTGATCCGCGCCTGCTTTCCCGCGGGCACCGTCTCGGGTGCGCCCAAGATCCGCGCCATGCAGATCATCGATGAACTGGAGCCCACGAAACGCGGGCCCTATGCAGGCGCCGTAGGTTACTTCGGGTTCTCGGGCAACATGGACACCTGCATCACCATCCGGACCCTCGTGATCAAGGATGGTACGGCCTACATCCAGGCCGGAGGCGGCGTAGTGGCGGACAGCGACCCTGCTGCCGAGTACCAGGAGACCGTGAACAAGGCCAGGGCCATGATGCGCGCGGTCGAAATGGCGGAGAAGGGTTTGGATTGAAAAAGATGAAAGCCGTTAAGATATTGGCAAGTTTTATCTGTCTTTTCTTTCTCTCGTCCTGTATGTATTTGCTGCCGGCTCCGGAGGGCGCAATTCCAGGACAATTATCTGTTGCGATTGACGCAGCTAGTCCCTATTGGAGAATAGAACTTACAAAGTATTTCCCGAAGGCTATTAATGATTATGCTCGCTATGACATTGTTACTGGTTCAAATAATGCCCCATTCCTTCTTAAAGTAAAGCTTATTGATGCAAATTCTTTTCTAGCTGGTGTGGCTAAACATGGTGGAGTATCCTACGAAACTAGGGTAGAGGTGGCCTATCAATTAGAAGAACGTAAGACGGGAACTATTGTTTGGTCTGGAGAGGCATGGGCTTCGAATGACAATGGGGCTAAGGCAATAGCTAAAACCGTGGCAGATAAAATGGAGAAGGAAGGTCTTCTTAAGCCTGCATATTATTCGCGCAGTGCACAGTCATTAAATCCGTGACATTGATTTAAACTTTGCGCCTTTTGCGCCTTTGCGAGAGACGATTTTCAGAGGTTCTTTATGTTATTAATGATCGACAATTACGATTCTTTCACCTACAACCTGGTCCAGTACTTCGGTGAACTGGGGCAGAGCCTGCAGGTTTACCGGAATAACAAGATCTCGATCGCTGAGATCGAGAAGATGAAGCCTGAGCGCATCGTGATCTCGCCCGGCCCCTGTACTCCCAGGGAAGCGGGGATCTCGATCGACGTGATCAAATACTTCGCGGGCAAGGTGCCGGTGCTCGGTGTCTGCCTGGGACACCAGTCCATCGGAGAGGCTTTCGGCGGGGACGTGATCCGTGCGCCCTACCTTATGCACGGCAAGACCTCCATGATCCACCACGACAACAAGACCCTCTTTGCCGGGTTGCCGAACCCCTTTATCGCCACGCGCTATCATTCGCTCATTATCAAGCGCGAGACGCTGCCGTCCGTGCTCGAAGTGACGGCCTGGACCGACGACGGCATCATCATGGGTGTGCGGCATAAGCAGTTCAAAATCGAAGGCGTGCAGTTCCATCCCGAGTCGATCCTGACCAATGTAGGCAAGGACCTGCTGAGGAATTTTTTAAAGCTGTGATTCTAACAGCAGGATAACCACGGAGTCACGGAGGCACGGAGAGAACCTGTAAATGCTCCCGAACCGTATCTCAGTATGCTTGGCGTTTATGTTATATAGGTACTAATATGTACTGTATTTAGTCTTGACCTTCTCCGTGTCTCCGTGCCTCCGTGGTAGCTTATTATTTTGAGGTTGACTATGATCAAAGAAGCCATCGCAAAAGTTATTACAAAAACCAACCTGACCGAGATAGAAGCCGAATCAGTGATGCGCGAGATCATGCAGGGCGAGGCAACGGACGCCCAGATCGCCGCGTATATCACCGCGCTGCGGATGAAAGGCGAGACCGTTGAGGAGATCACGGGTTCCGCCCGGGTCATGCGCGAGAAGGCGGTCCCGATCAAGCTGGACGCCCGCTATCAGGTCGACACCTGCGGCACCGGCGGCGATATGGCGCATACGTTCAATATCTCCACGACAGCGGCCTTTGTTGTCGCCGCTTCGGGCGTGACCGTGGCGAAGCACGGCAACCGTTCGGTCTCGAGCAAGAGCGGCAGCGCCGACGTGCTGCAGGCGCTGGGCGTGAACATCGAGATACCCTCGCATCGCGCCGAGGAGTGCATTAAGGACATCGGCATCGGTTTTCTCTTTGCGCCCATGATGCATCTGGCCATGAAATACGCCATCGGGCCGCGGCGTGAGATCGGCATCCGCACCATATTTAACGTGCTGGGCCCGCTCACCAATCCCGCCAAAGTGACCGCGCAGGTCATGGGCGTGTATGCGGCCGACCTGACGGCGCTGCTGGCCCGCGCTCTCGGCAATCTCGGCACGACCCATGCCTTCGTGGTGCACGGCATGGACGGCCTTGACGAGATCACGATCACCGACCGCACCAAAGTGTCGGAGTTCAAGAACGGAAAAGTCGAGGACTATTTCATCCATCCCTCCGACTTCGGTCTTGCCACCGGCAAGGCGGAAGACCTTAAGGGCGGCGATGCAAAAGAGAATGCAGCCATCACGATAGATGTGTTGAAAGGGCAAAAAGGCCCGCGCCGCGATATTGTTCTGCTGAACGCCGCTGCAGCGCTCGCCGCAGCCGGACGGGCAACAGACCTTAAGGAAGGCATAACCCTTGCCGCAGCCTCCATTGATTCCGGAGCTGCTTTGAATAAGCTGGAGCAGCTTAAGTCGTTCACGAATAAAGAATAGGGGCCAGGGTTCAGATAAATTTCTGAATCCCGGACCCCGGACCCCGGACCCTGGACCCTTGCATCTATGATCTTAGACGATATCATCGCGTACAAAAAAGAAGAGCTCGCAGAGACGAAGCGCAAAACACCGCTCAGCGAGATACAACAACGGATAGCAGATGCCGCTCCCACGAGGGGATTCGGCAGGGCGCTTGCGCAGGGCACGGACATCCGGCTCATTGCCGAGGTGAAAAAGGCTTCGCCGTCCAAGGGTGTGATCCGCGAGGATTTCGACCCGGTGAAGATCGCGGACGTGTATCAGGAGTCCGGCGCTGCCTGCCTTTCGGTCCTCACGGAGAAGCAGTTCTTCCAGGGCGACCTGGCTTACCTCGGTCTGATCAGAAAGAGCGTGGACCTTCCGCTGCTCAGGAAGGACTTCATCATTGACGAGTACCAGATCCATGAGGCCCGCGCGTTCGGGGCAGATGCCATCCTGCTGATCGCGGCCTGCCTGGAGCGGGACCGGATGCAGGACTACCTCGGCATTGCAGCGGGATTGGGACTGGACGTGCTCGTGGAGTCGCATACCTACAAAGAGTTGGACAAGTCTTTGCTGGCCGGGGCCATGCTCGTGGGAATCAACAACCGGAACCTCATGACCTTCGAGGTGACCCTGCAAACGACCCTGGACCTGTTGAAGGATATCCCCGATGACCGCGTGGTGGTGAGCGAAAGCGGGATCAGGACGCGGGACGATGTGGTGATGCTTCAGAAGGCGGGCGTGGACGCCATTCTGGTCGGCGAGAGCCTGATGCGGGAAAAGGATATCGGGAAAAAAACAAAAGAACTATTAGGAAAATGCTAAATCCTAATAGCGAAATTCTCAATACTATTTAATTTCGAAATTCAAAACTTCGGTCATTTGAGTTTTGTTATTATTTAGAGTTTAAGATTTCGGATTTCGTGCTTGAGGTAAATTATGATCAAGATAAAGATTTGCGGAATAACAAATCTGGAAGATGCAATGGCGGCTGCCGAGGACGGCGCGGATGCGCTGGGGTTCATCTTTTACAAGAAAAGCCCCCGCTACGTGGAACCCTCGAAGGCGGCTGAGATCGTTCGTCAGCTGCCCCCTTTCATTACGCCGGTCGCTGTTTTCGTGAACGAGCGCGAGGAAAAGATCAGGGACATCCAGTTCACGACCGGCATCAAGGTCCTGCAGTTCCACGGCGACGAGCGGCCGGAGTTCTGCGACCGCTTCGCCACGCGCGTGATCAAGGCCTTTCAGGTCAAGGACAAGGAGAGCATCAAGCACATGGCGCACTACCATGTCGGCGCCTTTCTCCTGGACAGCTACAAGGACGGCGAGCGCGGCGGCACCGGCACGATCTTTGACTGGCATCTGGCTGTCGTGGCAAAGACATTCGGCAGAGTAATCCTGGCAGGCGGTCTTACGCCGGAAAACGTTGCCGAAGCCGTGAAGCTGGTCCAGCCCTATGGGGTCGATGTTGCCGGCGGTGTTGAGCGGGAAAAGGGCCTCAAGGACCATGCCAAGCTCAAAAAATTCATTACCGAGGTCCGGAGGGCGTCGCGGCCATGAGCATTCCGGATAAAAAAGGACATTTCGGCATCTACGGCGGGAAGTTCGCTCCTGAAACGCTGATGCCTGCGCTGGCCGAACTGGAGGCCGCCTATCTTGCGGCGAAGAAGGACAAGGAGTTCCAGGCGGAGCTCGACTATTACTCACGGGAGTTCATCGGCAGGGCCACTCCACTCTATTACGCCAAACGGCTGAGCGACCATCTCGGCGGCGCGAAGATCTACCTCAAGCGCGAAGACCTCTGCCACACCGGCGCGCATAAGATCAACAATTCCCTTGCCCAGGTGCTGCTTGCCAAACGCATGGGCAAGACCCGCGTGATCGCCGAGACCGGCGCAGGACAGCACGGGGTCGCCACGGCCACGGCGGCCGCCATGTTCGGCCTCGATTGCGAAGTGTATATGGGCACCGACGACGTGGCCCGCCAGTCTCTGAACGTGTTCCGCATGAAGCTGCTCGGCACGATCGTGCGGCCCGTCGACCTCGGCAGCAAGACGCTGAAGGACGCCATCAACGAGGCCATGCGCGACTGGATCACCAACGTTTCGAACACGCATTACGTGCTCGGCACGGCTTTCGGCCCGCACCCCTTCCCCATGATGGTGCGGGACTTCCAGTCCGTGATCGGACGGGAGGCAAAGAAACAGATCATGAAGCTTGAGAACCGGTTGCCGGACGCTCTGGTCGCCTGCGTGGGCGGCGGTTCGAACGCCATAGGCCTGTTCTATGAGTTCCTCGAAGACGCTGCGGTAAAGATGTACGGCGTAGAGGCCGGCGGCCTCGGCATCGAGCGCGGCAAACATGCGGCGCGGTTCGCCGGCGGTTCCCTTGGAGTGCTGCAGGGAACCAAGACCTTCGTGCTTCAGGACGAAAACGGGCAGATCGAGCTGACGCATTCGGTTTCCGCAGGCCTCGATTACGCGGCAGTTGGGCCGGAGCATGCGTTCTATCGCGATGCCGGACGCATTGAATATACCTACGCCATCGACGAAGAGGCCATGGAGGCTTTCGACCTCCTGTCGCGCCTGGAAGGCATCATACCGGCGCTGGAAAGCGCCCATGCCGTTGCCTATTGCCTTAAACTTGCGCCCACCCTCGGCAAGGACAAGGTCATCATCTGCAATCTTTCCGGACGCGGGGACAAGGACGTGATGCAGGTGGCGAAGATCAAGGGTGTGGAACTGTAGCTTCGCATTTCGGATTGCGGAATAAACTAAGAGGATCTGGAAAAACCTTATGTCTAGGATCAAGAATACTTTTAACCGGCTCAAGAAAAAGAACGAGACAGCACTTATCCCCTACCTTATGGCAGGGGACCCGGATATGGCTGCAACGAAGAAACTCGTCCTTGCGCTGGAGAAGGCTGGCGCGGACATCATTGAACTTGGCGCTCCTTTTTCCGATCCGCTGGCTGACGGCCCGACGATCCAGAAGGCGGCCATCAGGTCGCTCAGGAATAATACAAGCATCGCCGATGTTCTGGGCCTCGTGGCTGACGTGCGCAAAGAGAGCAGGATACCGTTCATTCTCATGACCTACTACAACCTTATTTTTCACTACGGAGAGGAACGCTTTGTCCGGGATGCAGTGGCCGCAGGCCTGGACGGCATCATTCTTCCCGATCTTCCCCCCGAGGAAGCGGGGACCCTGGTCGCGCTTTCGAAGAAGGCCGGACTGGATATGATCTTCCTGCTGGCTCCGACGAGCACGGATGAACGTATCAAGCTGGTCACCAAATTATCACAGGGATTTGTCTACTATGTTTCTCTCACCGGCGTAACGGGTGCGAGGACCGGGCTGCAGCAATCGATCCGGGAATCGCTTACGCGGATCAAGACCATGACGGACAAGCCCGTTGCCGTGGGGTTCGGTATTTCAACGCCGGACCAGGCAGCGCAGGTCGCGCAGTGGGGCGCCGACGGCGTGATCGTGGGCAGTGCTCTCGTGAAGGTGATCGAGGAGAACAGCGGCTCCGCGGACCTTGTCGATAAGTCCGCAGCATTCGTCAAGGCGCTCAAGCAGGGGGTACTGGCGGGACATGGCGACTAAAAAAAACAAGGCGGCCAGCAAGACCCGGAAGGCGGGTACGGGATCCCGTCGCAATGTTCCCGCAGCAAAGAAGCCGGTAGTCTTAAAAAAGACGGTCTCCGGAAAAGACAATACGGCCCTTCGCACCGAACTGAGTGCGCTCAAGAAAATGGTGCTGCTCCAGAAGGTCAAACAGGAACTGCTCACCAGCAAGAACATCGGCTCCGTCGAACTGGACACCCTGCTCTCCAATTATCTCACCGTTATCCTCAAGCTCACCAACACCTCTGCCGGGTCCATCCTCATGCACGACGGCGAGAGCCTGGTGTTCCGCGCCAGCGCCGGCCCGGGCTCGCAGAAGCTCATCGGCAGGCAATTGTCCACCGAAGAAGGCATCGCAGGCTGGGTGTTCAAGACCGGCAAGACCTACTTGAGCTCCGATGTGGTCAGGGACACGAAATGGAGCAGCAAGATCAGCGCAGAGATGCGTTTTCCCACCCGCAATATCCTCGCTTCGCCGCTGACGACCTCGGGCGGCGTGATCGGGGTGGTCGAGATCATCAACAAAGCGATCGGCAGGCCCTTTGGCAAAGAAGACAAGGAAATGCTCGATACGCTTGCCGGTCAGCTCGCCCTGGACGTGGCGTACACGGTCCTCCTGTCCGGCAGCAGGCTGGAGGCGCAGCGCCGGACAACGCAGATGGAGCTCGCCATGGTTTTGAACTCCACGCTGAACCAGCGGGAGGTGCGCCAGCGCGCCATCGAGGCGGTGACCAGTTTGCTGGGCGCCGAAGTGGGGTCGCTGCTGCTTGTGGACGAGCGGACCAAGGATCTCTACTTCGAGGTGGCGCTTGGTGAAAAGGAACTTCAGGTCAAACAGATGCGCCTCAAGATGGGCGAAGGCATTGCCGGCTGGGTGGCGGCGAACGACCAGCCTGCGCTGATCAATGATGTCCAGAACGACCCCCGCTACTTCAGGCGCGCGCAGACGATCACGGATTTTATCACCCGGAACATGGTCTGCGTGCCGGTGCGCTCCCGGGGCGGGGTGATCGGAGTGCTCCAGGCCGTGAACAAGAAGGACGGAGGGCTCTTTACCGAAGACGACCTCGAGGTCTGCTGGACCCTGGCAAATCAGGTGGCCGTGGCGCTCGAGAACGCCCATCTTTATGCCGAACTCAAGGAAACGTTCCTGAACACTGCCGAGGCGCTTGCTGCGGCGGTCGAGAAAAAGGACCCCTATACGGGCGGCCATATCAAGCGCGTGGTGGAGTACAGCGCGGCCATTGCGCGGCACATGTCCCTGTCGTTGAACGACGTAGAGGCGCTCCGTCTGGCTGCGGTGCTGCACGATATCGGCAAGATAGGGATCAGGGACAGCGTGCTGTTAAAAGAGGGCGGGCTCAACCACGAAGAGATCTGCCATATGCGCGAGCACCCGCTGGTGGGTGAGGATATCCTCGGACATATCGAACAAATGAAAGATGTCAGAAAGATCCTGCGCGCCCACCATGAAAAATGGGACGGCAGCGGTTACCCCGACGGGCTTAAAGGTGAAAGTATTCCGGTCCACGCACGGATCATCGCGATCGCCGATACCTTTGATGCGATCACGACCGACCGCCCCTATCGCAAGGCGGCTGACTGGAGGTCCGCAGCCGAGGAGATCAAACGCTGCTCCGGCACGTCGTATGACCCGGAGATCGTGGACGCTTTTCTGCGGGCGTGCGAGGCGGGTGATATTACGATCGTGGGCGGGTGATTCTCACAACCAAAGAATAAAACCTTTGACACGGAAAAAGCTGAGAAAGGCTCTGATAAAGGCGGATACATCAGGCATTATCCTGATTCTTCATAATTCAATCCGCCCTTATCCGTGTCCAAGGTTCTCTTTCATGTCATGGTAAGATTCGCGCAGCTTTGAAGAGAGATTGCAGATAAATCTGGCCGTTGAACAACTACCAAGGGGGTTCGTATGAGCGAGGTCCAGGTTCAATTATACACGAAATTCGGCAAGAAGATCTCGCCCGGCACGGTGCTCTTTAACGAAGGAGAGCGGGGCGAGGAAATGTACATTCTGCAGTCCGGCAGGGTGAAGATCAGCAAACGGATTCGCGGCGTGGAAAAGACCCTGGCGACGCTCGAAAAGGGCGAGTTCTTCGGCGAGATGGCCATTCTGAACGACAAACCCCGTTCTGCTTCGGCCGAGACCATTGAAGAGTGCGAAATGCTCGTGATCGACCGCAAGACCTTCGATGCTTTGATCCGGGGCAACGCCGAGATCGCGGTCCGGTTCATCAAAAGGCTTGCCGACCGGCTGCGCGAGACCAACGACCAGATGGAATCCCTGATGATCAAGGACAATACGAGCCGGCTCGTGAGCATCCTGGCGAAGCACGTGCGCGACAACAAAAAGGGCGGCGCGTTCGTCATGACCGTCGATGAACTTGCCGGAGTGGCCGGCATTGAGGCCGCCCAGGCCAGGACGATCCTGGAAAAACTGGCCAGCGTCCGGATTGTGAACCTCAGTGAGGACAAGGTCCATATACTGAACCAGGAGCAGGTTGACAAACTGGTCCGGTATCTGGAAATGCGGGAGATCTTCGGGGAAATGGCCTAGCGTCATGGCACCGGGCCGGAAGAGCGTACTCAGGGAGAGAACATGAAGCAGTCGACAGGGAAAAAGGCGGGGCTCACCATTGCGCTCATTGTGGCGCTCGTGCTCTCGATCATGCACTTCATGAACGTCGGGTTCATGGACATGCTGGAAGAGAAGACGCTCGATTTCCGGTTCAATGTCCGGGGCGCCATTACGCCGGGCCCGGAAACGGTCATCGCAACAATCGATGAGAAGAGCATTAATAAGCTCGGCCGGTTCCCCTGGCCCCGCTCGGTCTGGGCCCGGGTCGTGGACCGGCTGACCGAACTGGGCGCCCGGGTCATCGTGTTCGACGTGTTCTTTGCGGAGTCGGAGAATGTCGCGTCCGACGATCTGTTCCAGCAGGCGATCATGCACAGCGGCCGCGTGGTCCTGCCCGTGGTATTCGATTTTACCGAAGCGGGCTACAAGGAATCGGGATTTACCGACAAGAAACTTGACTTCATGACGCCCTCGGCCTTCGCCGTGCTCAGGAACACGGGCGGGCCCACAAGCCCGTTCTCTGCCCGGATGGTCCTGCCGCCGCTGCTGCGGTTCTCCGCGTTCGCGAAGAACCTTGCGCATATCAACATGGTCCCCGATCGTGACGGCACGCTCCGCTGGGAATCGCTGGCCATCGAGTACCAGGGGGACTATTATCCTCCCATCGGGCTGCAGGCCGCGCGGCTGTACCGGGAACTGGGCCCCGAGCAGGCGGCGCTCGACTTCAGCGGCGCGGTACAACTGGACCGGACGGCTATCCCCATCGATGAGTTCGGCCGTATGCTCATCAACTATCGCGGCCCGAATAACACGTTCCCCATGTATCCGGTCGCGGACATCCTTGACGGACTGGTGCCGGCAGAAAAGCTCAAGGACAAGGTCGTGCTGATCGGCGCGACGGCCATCGGCATTTACGACCTTCGCGTCACGCCCTTCTCGCCCAACATGGCGGGGATCGAAAAGCATGCCAGCGTGGTGGACAATATTCTGCATGAGGACTTTATCTATCGCACGGCGGTCATGGACGTTCCGCTGGTCATTCTGTTCGCCATCATCCTCGGCATCGCGATCCCGCGGCTCGGGGCCAAGGCGGGCGCCGCCCTGTTCCTGCTGCTCTTTGCGTCCTATGCCGGCGTTGTTTACTATCTCTTCGTGGGAAAAGGGATCTGGTTCAACCTGGTCTATCCCGCCTCGGCGCTGTTCTTCGGCTACACCAGCCAGACGGCCTACCGTTTCTTTACCGAAGAGCGGCGTGCCCGGGACATCCGCAAGATGTTCTCCAGCTACGTTTCGAAGCGCATTGTGGACGAGCTCATCCGGGACCCGAGCAAAGCCAAGCTGGGCGGCGACCGCAAGGAGATCACGGTGCTCTTTTCCGATATCCGCGGGTTCACTTCTTTTTCGGAAAAACATCAGCCCGAGGAAGTGGTCTCACTGTTGAACGAGTATCTGGGCGCCATGACCGACATCGTCTTCGAACACGAAGGGACCCTAGATAAGTTTGTCGGTGACGCCATCATGGTCCTCTGGGGAGCTCCCATCGGACAGCCCGACCACGCTGAGCGTGCATGTCGATGCGCCCTTGCCATGATCGAAAAACTAAAAAAGCTTCAGGCAAAGTGGGAAGCCGAGGGCAGGTATGTCATCGACATCGGCATCGGGATCAACACCGGGGACATGGTGGTCGGGAACATGGGCGCTGCGGGCAAGAAGATGGATTACACGGTCATCGGAGACAATGTGAACCTCGGCGCACGGCTGGAAGGCTTGACAAGACAGTATAATAATCATATCATCATCTCGGAATATACCTATGAAAAGGTGAAGGATATCGTGATCGCGAACGAACTGGGCTCCGTGACCGTCAAGGGGAAGCAGTTCCCCGTGGTCGTGTATGACCTGGTGGGGTTGAAGGAATAACAAGCACCAAAGCACAAATATTTGGAATTTGTAATTTGCGATTTGAAATTTGCTTTTCAAAGGAGGGTGAATGAAGGTAAAAATACTGGGCTGCTCCGGTTCAGAAGCAATAGGGCACAATCCGCCGGGATTTCTGGTGAATGACGTTGTCATGCTGGACGCCGGGACCATAACAGCGGCATTGAGCATCCAGGCGCAGAGCAGGATCACCGATATCTTTATCAGTCACACCCATCTTGATCACATCAAATCGCTTCTGTTCCTTGCAGACAACGTCATCGGCCGCATCCAGCAGCCGGTCAATATCCGGGCCATCCCGAAGGTGATCGATGCCATCAAAAAGCATCTGATGAACGACCTGATCTGGCCCGATTTCACCAAAATCCCGACGGCGAAGAACCCGGTGCTGGCGTACAAGCCCTTTCCCGCAGGGGTGCCGATCACGGTAGCGGGGCTCAAGGTCCTGGCCATCCCGATGAATCATCCCGTGCCTGCGGTGGGTTTCATGGTGAGCGATGCCAGGTCAACGATTATCTACAGCGCCGACACCGGTCCCAACGAAGGCCTCTGGAAAGTGGCGTCGAAGTCGAAAAATCTCAAGGCGATCATCGTGGACACGTCGTTCCCGAATAGCTTGGACATGATCGCCGGTCTGAGCGGCCACTTCACCCCGGCTCAGCTCCATGCCGACCTCACCAAGGCCAACGTGAAGAGCACAGTGCCGATCTACATCTACCACATAAAGCCGGTGCACAAGAAAAAGGTGATCAGCGAGCTCCGGGCGCTGGGCCGGAAGAACGTGAAGGTATTGCAGGAAGGGAAGACATACAATTTTTAAATTACAAATATCAAACATCAAATAAGCTCCAAATGTCCAAACTCGAATGTTCGAAACGTATTGAATTTGGTTCTTGGAAATTCGGATTTATTTGTGATTTGATGCTTGATATTTGGTGCTTGTGGTAAAGGAGAATTATGGCTTGGTTTAAAAAAGAACGACCCGAGAGCTCGGCTGCGGAAGCGCCGGCAAAAAAAGTAAAGATCCCCGAGGGGCTCTGGGTCAAATGCGACAATTGCAAAGAGATCATCTACCGTAAGGAAGTGGACAAGAACTTCAAGGTCTGCCCGAAGTGCGATTACCATTTCCGCATCTCCGCATCGGAGCGGTTGCCCTATCTGGTGGATGAAGGCAGCTTCCTTGAGGTCGAGGACGGACTGTCACCCCGGGATTTTCTCGGGTTCAAGGACTACAAGGACAAGCTCAAGGGAAGCCGCAAGAAGACCGGGCTTAAGGATGCGATCATTTCCGGCGAGGCGAAGATCGGCGGCAGGCCCGTGTCCCTGGTGATCATGGACTTCAATTTCATGGGCGGCAGCATGGGGTCGGTCGTGGGGGAAAAGATCGCGCGGACCGTTGAACGGGCCATCGAGAATAAGACGCCTTTTGTTTCGGTGGCTTCCTCGGGCGGCGCTCGCATGCAGGAGGGGATCCTCTCTCTCATGCAGATGGCAAAGACGTCGGCTGCCGTTGCACGCCTCGGGCAGGCCGGCCTTCCGTTCATCTCGATCCTGACGGACCCGACCTTTGGCGGCGTAACCGCGAGCTTTGCCATGCTGGGCGACATCATCCTGGCGGAACCCAAGAGCCTGATCGGTTTTGCCGGGCCGCGCGTCATCGAGCAGACGATCAAACAGCAGCTCCCTGCCGGTTTCCAGCGGGCAGAGTTCCTTCAGGAACACGGGATGATCGACATGATCGTTTCTCGCCGAGAAATGCGCGCCACGGTAGGAAAGATGCTTGATTTTTTCGCGGAGTAGACAATGGCTGAACTGGGCAGGATGCTGATTATCCTCGGGGCCGTTCTGATCACGACCGGTCTGGTGATCCTCGGCATCCAGAAATTGCCCTTCTCCGGGAAGCTGCCGGGGGATATCCTGATCAAAAAAGAGCATTTCACTTTCTATTTCCCGCTGGCCACCAGCATTATCATCAGCATCCTTATCAGTCTTATCCTCTATCTCATCGGGAAGTTCAGGTAAGCCTGTTATGGCGGAGACCTTTCCCTTAAACCAAGCCGCACCACCTGCAAAGGGGAGCGAAACGGTCAAGCGTGCCGCGCTTCTGATCGCTGTTCTTTCCTCCTTTCTGACTCCGTTCATGGTCTCTTCCATCAATATCGCCATTCCAGCCATCAGCCGTGATTTTCACATGAGCGCCGTTGCCATGAGCTGGGTCGCAACCTCCTACTTGCTGACAACAGCCATTTTTCTTCTGCCCTTCGGCAGGCTGGCGGACATCCATGGCCGGAAAAAGATGTTCACCCTCGGCATCGGGATCTATACGCTGGCTTCCTTGCTGCTGGCCTTTTCCCCGTCAACAGCAGTGCTCATCACGCTGCGGGCAGTGCAGGGGTTCGGCAGCGCCATGATCTTCGGCACGGGGATGGCGATCGTGATCTCCGTGTACCCGGCATCGGAACGGGGCCGGGTCCTGGGGATCAATGTCGCCGCGGTCTATACCGGCCTTTCGCTCGGGCCATTTCTCGGCGGGTTCCTTACGCAGCAGTTCGGCTGGCGGAGCATTTTCCTGGCGAACGTGCCGGTGGGGCTGCTGGTGATCTACTTCGTTTCAACGAGGCTCAAGGGGGAGTGGGCCGAGGCACAGGGAGAACGATTCGATCTTGCCGGGTCCGTCATCTATGGACTGTCGCTTGTTTCGCTCATGTACGGTCTGTCGCTCCTGCCGACCTGGCTCGGCGGAGGTCTTATTCTTGCCGGTGCCATCGGGGTAGGAGCATTTGCCCGCTGGGAACGGTCCGCGGTAAGCCCGCTCCTTACTATGGAACTGTTTCTGCATAACGCGACCTTTGCATTCTCGAATCTCGCGGCCTTGATCAATTACAGCGCTACTTTTGCCGTCACCTTTCTGCTGAGCCTGTACCTGCAGTATATTAAAGGATTTACCCCGCAGCACGCCGGTTTCATCCTTGTTGCGCAGCCCGTAGTGATGGCTGTTTTTTCGCCGCTTGCAGGACGCCTTTCTGATAAAATTGAACCGCGCATCGTTGCTTCCCTCGGCATGGGGCTTTCCGCAGCAGGACTGTTCCTGTTCACGTTCCTCTCCCCCGCGACTCCGGTGGGATTCATCGTGGGCGGCCTCATGCTGATCGGATTTGGCTTCGCCCTGTTCTCGTCGCCGAATACCAACGCGGTTATGAGTTCCATTGACCGTCGTTTCTACGGCGTGGGTTCCGCGACGCTCGGCACCATGCGGCTTACAGGACAGATGCTGAGCATGGGCATTGCAACGGTCATCTTCGCGCTCCATATCGGCAGTGCGCGCATTGCACCGGAAAATTATCCGCAGTTCCTGGCCAGTGTGAGAACGGCATTTATCCTGTTCGCCGCCCTGTGTTTCGGCGGCATCTTTGCGTCGCTCGCGAGGGGAAAGGTGAGGTGACCTGTGGAGAGGAGACGGTTTCTGAAGCACATCGCCCGGCGCAAGAATTTCCCAGCAAGCAGCTGAGTCGGCAACGATCGGCGAATTTATTATAATCAATCGAAAGGTTAACGAACGATGAGTGTATTGATCGGTGAAGAGATAGAAAAGGCTTTAAAAAATGGATCTATCATCATCGAGCCGCTTGACAGCTCGCAGATCGGGCCTGGTTCTATAGATCTTACGCTCGGGAACGATTTCAGGATCTTTAAGAAAAAGTTCAAGACCTATCATATAAAAAACGACTCTCATTTCCAGGATATCACCCGGGACGTTCATGTGAAAGACGGCGGGTATATCGTTATAAAGCCGGGTGAAATGGTCCTGGGGATCACGAAGGAAAAGATCACACTTGCCGACAATATCTCCGGCCGGCTCGAAGGACGCAGCAGGTTTGCCCGCTTCGGTCTGGCGGTCCACGTTACCGCCGGCTTTATGCATCCGGGCATTTCGAATCATCAAGTTTTGGAAATAGTGAATTTAGGGCATGGGCCATTGGCGTTATATCCCGGCACCAGGATCTGCCAGTTTATATTCGAAAAATGCGATGGGCATGCTACCTACCAGGGAAGGTTTGTTACGCAGGTCAAACCATAGTCGAGGGAAGTCCGCAATATTAAAGTTTGACAAAAGAAGGCTTCAAGTTGTATTATAAGCCCCGATTTGATCATGTCCGCACCGGAGACCATTTGCGCGGTCATTCGAGAAACAACCCGTAAGGAGAGAAGTGCATGAAGAGTTTCAAAGCTGGTATCGTAATGGTGGTGGCGCTTGTCACGGCCGCACTGGGCTTCATGAGCTGCTCCTCCAATAGCGCAAAACTCGTATCGATCACCGTAATGCCCACCGATCCTGTCTTAGTGAGCGGTACTCAATTCACCGCTACCGGCACCTTTTCGGATGGGCTGATATTGAACTATACGTCAGAAGTGATCTGGAGCTCATCAGATCCCACCGTTGCAACGGTGGGCATGACAGCAGGCACAGCGGGTTATGTTACTGTTTTGAAAGAAGGTATAACCACTATCACCGCCGTCGAGCCGTACAATAATTTTACCAGTTCTTCCCTGCTCACCGTTGTTACGCCCAGTACCATTACGATAACCCCGGAAAGTCCAGTCATGGCTAAAGGGACAAGTTATCAATTTGCTGCAATAGCTTTATGGTCCGGTGGAACAGGCTCGCAAAGTCTGATGTCATCTCCAACGCTGACCTGGACTTCATCGGACCTCTCGATCGCGACGGTTTCGCGAGGCGTCGTCTATACCGCTGGCACCGGCACTGTCAACATTTCCGCACGCGACACAATTTTTAGCAGCGTATCGGGCACGACGCAGGTTACCGTTATCGCTAGTATATTGAAGTCCATTGAGGTGACCCCGTCCCCTGCGATCATTTACAAAACGACCGACCCAAACCAGCAATTCACTGCAACAGGCACATTCGAAGATCTTACGACGTTTGAGACTACTACGTTTGAAGTGACGTCCTTTGTGAACTGGACTTCGTCAGCGACCGGGACAGTGCTTGTCAGTAATGTAACTGGTTCTAAAGGCTATGCCACTGCAGTTGCTGCCCCCGGCACGGCGTTCATTATTGCGACTGACCCGATAACCAGTGTTACGGGAAGCGCAAGCGTAACGGTACAGTAGATACTACTGGCGGGGTTAAGAGCGGTATATTTTTCATAGGTTGCCCGGGGACCTCTGAGGGGGAACGGGGCAACGGCCCTGTTTTTCATGCCCTGCGGCTGAAGGAGCTATACGCGAGCATAGTTCCTACGAGTTAACAGAGTCAACAGCGCTTGCTCTGATTATTTTGAGTCCTCGGCGCGTCCACCTTCCTTCGTAATCCTCATCGCTTCCGCCAATGCTTTGTTCACGATCTTTCCCTGATAGGTGTTCAGTGCGCTTCGGATGATGTCGTCCTGCATCGATCTCTCGACCCCTCTTTCCGCAATCATTTTAATGTAAGGTAGCGTGGCATTGGTGAGCGCCAGCGTCGAGGTCCGGGGATAGGCTCCGGGCATGTTGGCCACGCAGTAATGGAGAATGCCGTCGACCTCGTACACGGGGTCGTCGTGTGTCGTAGGATGCGAGGTCTCTATGCAACCGCCCTGGTCCACGGAAACGTCCACAATGACCGAGCCTTTTTTCATGCTTCCCAGCATCGGACGTGTTATCAGGACCGGCGTCCTTCCGCCCGGCACGAGTACGGCGCCGATGATTATATCGGCCGTCCTGATCTCCCCGGCAATGGTCTGTGCCGTGACCGGCATGGTTTCCACCCTTCCCATGAAAAGCTCATCGACCTTCTGAAGCTTTTCCGTGTCTTTGTTCATGATCAGGGTCTCCATGCCGAGGCCGATCGCCACCCGGGCCGCGTTCGTGCCTACCACGCCTGCACCGAGGATCACGATCCGGGCGGGCCGGACACCGCTTGCTCCGGTCGCGAGAATGCCTGAACCGCCTTTGAACTTCTGCAGATAATAGGCGCCCATGAGCGGGGCCATCCGTCCGGCGATCTCACTCATGGGCGCGAGAAGAGGAAGGCCTCCATCGCGGGTCAGGGTCTCATACCCGATGCCGGTTATCTTCCGTGACAGGAGGATTTCTGTGAGCCGGGGATTGGGGGCAAGATGAAGATAGGTGAACAAAGCCCGCCCCTCTTTGAGAAAAGCATATTCTTCAGGGAGCGGTTCTTTTACTTTGACGATCAATTCGGCTTCATGGTAGAGCTGTTCCCGGTCGACGATCTCGGCCCCGGCCCGTGCATACTCCTCATCGGAAAAGCCGCTTCCCACACCCGCATTTTTCTCGATGAGGACCCGGTGGCCGTCATGGGTCAGGTCCTGGACCCCGAAGGGCGTGATGCCGACACGAAACTCTTCGGTCTTGATCTCCCGGGGGACGCCGATCTGCATGCCTAACTCCTTCCCATAAAGCCTGGTCCGCAGCGCTGATACAATAGTAGCATGGGGACCGGCGGTTTTCAATGCGAGGTGCTTAACGAGCGGATGCGGTATCGCTGCCGAAGACTCCGTGGTTGCAAATGCATCGTAAGTATGTTAAAATTTTTTCACTGTTGGAGGTGGTATGCTTGGTTTTTTAGTACGCTGGTCCATTAATCTTCTCGCCCTGGTAACGGCCACGAAAATCATAGACGGGTTCAGAATAGAGAGTCTTGAAATGGGCGTTCTCGCTGCAGGCATGCTTGGCATTGTCAATGCCGTGATCCGGCCGGTGGTGCTCCTTCTGACGCTGCCGATCAACCTGCTGACGCTCGGCTTGTTCACGCTCGTTATCAATGCCGCCCTCTTAAAGCTCGTTTCGGATGTTGTGCCCGGGTTCATCATCGAGTCTTTTCGTGCGGCGTTCCTGGGCGCGCTCCTCATCAGCATCATCAGCTGGGTGCTGAACATCTTTATTGGCGGGGACGGCCGCGTGGTCTTCATCAAAGGAGAGCACAAGAACGGCGGACACGACCAATGACCGCGTGCGAAGCGGCGGGGAAGGGCCGCACCCTATGACACATATGCATATTCCTGACGGGATCCTGCCTGTCTGGCTCTGGCTCTCCGGTTTATTCCTCATGGCGCTTGCCCTGTCGGTCTGTCTGTTTAGCCTCCGGTCCATGGACGCGAAGAAGAAGATCCCCCTGCTGGGTGCTGTCTCGGCGGTGATGCTCGTTTCCATGAGCCTGGAGATCCTCCCCATCGCGTATCATATCAACCTCTCGGTGGTAGCGGGCATCCTCCTCGGTCCGGCGCTCGGTTTTATCTCCGCATTCATTACGAACCTTATCCTGGCGTTGATGGGGCACGGGGGAATCACGGTCGTGGGGCTGAACACGCTGCTGCTCGGCTCTGAAACAGTGCTGGGACACACCTTGTTTTCCCTTATGGGGCAGCGTCTGCCCGTGTTCTGGCGGGCCGCCGTTGTTACGGTGCTGACGCTGTTCACGACCACGCTGCTCCTGATCGGCATCGTGTCGGTGTCGCATATTGACGTCGATGCCGTGCTTCATGGTCATGAGAAGGGGGTCCATGCGGAGGCTGCTCCAGATCCCGCAATTTCAACCTTCGCGATCGTGGTGCTTTCCCTTGGTTCGATCGGTTGGCTCATTGAAGCTGCAGTCACCGGAGCGGTCGTGAAGTTTGTCGCTCAGGTCAAGCCGGACCTGCTGAAACACCGGCTGCATGGCCGGCAGCGGTCCCCCGGGCCATGAGGTTCCCGTCATGATAGATGTTGCACGGATCGATTACTGGGCTGCCAGCGGCACCGGGCCGCTCCACCGGGCCTCGGCGCTTTCCAAGGTTATCTTCCTGCTCTTGGTCGTGACGGCGTCGGTCATGACGCATAATCCCTATCCCCTTGCGGCAGGGTATGTCGTGCTGCTGCTGCAGGTGGCGTCGTCCCGACTTCCCTGGCTCAGGGTCGTAGCGCTCTCGCTCTATTCCGCGGTATTCGCCCTGCTTTATGGCCTGAGCCTGCGGGGTGGAAGTATGGCCTATGCGCTGTTGATCCTCAAGGCGGTCACGCCCGCGCTGGCCATGCTCACCCTTATCGTAAGCACGCCCTATCCGAAGATCTTCGGCCTGTTGAGCACGGTGCTTCCGGAGCTTTTGTCCGCGGGGTTGTTCATGACCTACCGGACGCTCTTTATCCTGCTCGATATGATGGACAACTTTGCGGTGTCCATAAGGCTCCGCGGCGGTTTCTCGCCGGGAAGCATTTACCAGAACGGCGCAAATATCTCGAAAGGCATTGCCATGCTGCTCGTCAAAGCCGTGGAGCGCGCGACCCGTCTCTATGCGGTCATGGCGGTGCGGGGCTATCATGGCAGCATGGCCCGGACCGGCACCGGCGGGTTCCGCCGTGACGACTGGCTGCCGCTCGGGACCGGCATCATCGTTTTGACACTTGTGCTCATCTGGCGTTAGACATGCCGGAGAGGCGTAGTGCAAAGTGTAAAGCGCAAATTTCAAAGTGCAAAGTTGGCACGGCAAGCGGCATTGGATTTTGCATCATTTTGCACTTTGCATTTTACACTTTGCATTTTGCATTGTTTGCGGCGGGAGGCCGCGTTATGGAAACTCTCGTAAAAGTAAGCTGTCTGAAACATATTTATCCCGACACCACGGAGATCCATATCTGCGGTCTGGACTTTGTCGTGAACCGGGGCGAACGCGTGGTGATCCTGGGCGGGAACGGGTCCGGCAAGACCACGCTGCTGTTCCACATCCTGGGTCTGCTCGCGCCGAATGAAGGAAGCGTGTCGGTCTTCAACATCAACCCGGCCCTTAAATACAATACGGTCCGTGAGAAAATCGGCGTGCTGCTCCAGAACGTCGATGACCAGATCCTGTCTCCCACCGTATGGGACGATATCGCTTTTACGCCCCGCAACTACGGCTATGATAAAGAACGGACCGCTCAGATGGTGGAGCGGGTCATGGCCGAGCTGGGGATCAGCCGGTTGGGCGACAAGATCTGTCATTATTTGTCAGGCGGAGAAAAACGGAAAGTGGCGCTTGCCGGCGCCCTGGTCATGCAACCGGAGCTGCTGATCCTGGATGAGCCTTTCGAAGGTCTGGATTCCCGCTCCCGGGGCGAGTTGGTGACTCTTTTGAACGAACGGCACCGCGAAGGAATGACCATCATCATGTCCACGCACGACCTTAACCTGGTGGCCGCGTTCGCAGACCGGGTCTACGTGCTGGCCCGGGGAAAGGGTGTGCTCACGGCAGGCACCCCTGCAGCGATCTTCTCGCAGGCCGAGGCGCTGAAGGCCTCTAATATCGACCCCCCGCTGCTCACTGAGCTGTTCCTGAAGCTCCGGGAGCAAGGACTGGATGTAGCTATTCCGGAATCCATGGACCATGCTGTTCACGACCTTGTCCGGCTCATCAAGGGCTGACAAGGCAGAAGGCTTACGCAGTTCGCCCACAGGAGGAATGAACCATGCAGCAACCCGATCTTGCACCGGGCCCGACGGACGTCAACCGGAAAGGGGTCCTGATCGTTCTTATTGCCCTGGCGCTTGCCGCAGCGAGTGCCGGGGGAGCGGCCGGAATGTTCATCGCGCGGGGAGAACAGGGGTTGATGCTGCTCTCCCTGTTCTGCGTGCCGCTCATCGTGCTGATGGCCTACGGCTTTTACCGGAGAACGATCGTCCCCTATTTCCGCCGTCTCGAAGACGCCAATCTCGAGCTGCACCTGAAACAGGAGGAGCTGCTCGATATGAAGGACGATCTGTTCATCAAGTTCCTCGGGATCTACGATGTGAATTACGCGGCCAATTCGCCGCGTCTGTTCCCGGACCGTCTGAACGATGTGGCCGATATCACGGCCAGGGCCATGGAGGCCGACGTCTGTCTCGTTTTTCTGTATGACAAAAAAAAGGACGAGCTGGTGCTTGCGGCGACGAATGGTTTTCGCGGTCAAGCGGTCGGGAAAACACGCATCCCGCTTGGCCAGGGGATCGAAGGCTGGGTCGGCAGGCGTCTCGAACCGGTCATGCTGAAAGACTTCTCTAAGGACCAGCGCTTTCGCGAGTTCCCTGAATTGACGCTTTCCGAATACACCTCGGTGTACTGTCTGCCGCTCTATGTCTACTCGAACGGCGCTCTGGTCGGGGCGATCGAGGTGCTGTACAGCAAGGCGAAGAACTTCAGCGACGAAGAGATCAACTTTTTCACCACCCTGGCGGGCATCATTTCGACGACGGTCCAGAACGAGGACTTGCAGACGGAGCTTCGCAAGATGAACATGGAACTGGAGCAGTGGGTCGCGGAAAAGATCGAAGAGCTCCGGTCGTCTGAAGAGCGCTACCGGACCCTGGTGGAACATGCTGCCGAATCCATATTCGTCCTTGCCGAGAACGGCGATGTTCTCTTTGCCAACGAACAGGCCGTACAATTTACCGGACTGGGGAAGTATGACCTTGTTCACAAGAACCTCTTCGAGATCCTCGTCATGCCGGGTGCCGCGCAGCAGCTGCTTGCCGAGGCCGTTCAGAACCGGCAAACGGTGCGGCAGGGGGACCTCAGAAAAGCCGATGGATCGGTAGTGCCGGTCGAAGTGAGCGTTGTGGAACTTACCCTGATGGGAAAGCGCTTTATTCAGTCAGTCGTGCGCGACAGGTCGTCCGCTGTCCGTCTCGAGAAGCTTGTGGAGGAGCAAAAAAGGGAATTGGCAACCCTCAGGAAACCGATCAAGGACTGACAGCGAGCTGCAGAGCATGTGTTCTTCTGTTCATAAATTATTTAGCCTTTACTTCAAAGGCATCCTATGGTATAAATTATGCATATGGCGGCTTGAGAGGCCGCCATATGCCTTTTAAACGACATGAATGTAAACGTAGACAGGGGTATCATTATAGCGCTTGGGGTCTTCCTGGTCCTCAGTGCGGCACTTTACGGCGCTTATGCGCTGCTGCGCGGTACAGAACTTGCCGTGCCCACGCTGTTCCAGCCCGCATCCGGCACCCGCCTGCTCATGAGCATGGAAGGCTTCAGGTTTGTTGAGACGGAGAACGGCCGGGTCTCGTGGCGCATGGTAGCCGGGAGCGCCGATCTGTATGAAAACAAAGAGGCGCAATTAAAGGATATCGAGATCACCTTTGTAGCTCCGGACGGACGTGAAGCGCGGCTCCTGGGAGCGGTTGCGACGCTGGACACGGTCACGGGCGATGCGGCCATCCGCCGCGGCGTACGCGAGGTCAGGATCGTCACCAGTGAGGGATATCTCCTGACGACCGATTCTCTGTTCTGGAAGGCCGATCAACGCATTGTGCGGACAGCTGATCCTTTTAAATTGCTGGGCAGCGAGCTTTACCTCGAAGGCCAGGGGCTCTCGGGAAACGCTGATATGCTGACGATCGAGGTGGACAAGCATGTTAAAGCAGTGCTTCAGGAGTAGCCTGCTGATCGCTGCTGCGGCGCTGCTGATGGCTGCGGCGCCTAACGAGCCACAGAAGCTTGAGCTCAAGCGGGAGCCGATCGTCGTCACCTCGGCTCATATGAAGGCAGACAAACTCGGCGAACGCGTGGTCTTTTCCGGAGAGGTGACCCTCAAAAAAGAGGCCATGACGCTCAACTCGGACTCGGTAACCGTTTTCTATGATGCCGGGACCAGGGCGATCAGGGAGATCGAGGCTCTGGGCAACGTGATCGTGCGCAAGGAAGGACGGATCGCACTTGCCAGTCGCGCGCTGTACTATAGCAAAGAGGAAAAGATCGTGCTGACCGGCGATGCACGCATCATCGAAAATGACAATCAACTGGGCGGGGAGCGGATAACGCTGTTCATTCGCGATGATCGCAGCATTGTAGAGGGCGGCAACGTTCTGTTCTACCAGGATAAGCAGGATAAAAAGCCGGAGAAGAGACGGGGCCGGTAGCCCGTCGTCATGAGCATGCAGGCACTTGAGGCAAATAAACTGGAGAAGGGCTACCGGGGCCGGAAGATCGTCAGGGGCGTCAGCCTCCAGGTGCGATCCGGTGAGGTCGTGGGTCTGCTGGGGCCGAATGGAGCGGGCAAGACCACGACATTCTACATGGTCGTGGGCCTGGTCAGGCCTGACCAGGGCAGTGTCGTGCTGGACGGAAGCGATATCACCAGGATGCCGATGTACCAGCGTGCGCGGAAGGGCATCGGTTACCTGCCCCAGGAACCATCGGTCTTCAGGAAGCTGACGGTGGCCGAGAATCTGACCGCAGTTCTGGAGACGCTGGACCTTTCGGCGATGGAGCGGAATGAACGTCGGGACCATCTGATGAGTGAACTGGGTGTTACGCATCTGGCAAACAGCAAGGCATACACGCTTTCCGGCGGAGAGCGGCGACGGGTGGAAATAGCCCGTGCTCTCACCCTCGACCCGAAGTTCATTCTGCTCGATGAGCCCTTTGCCGGCATCGATCCGCTGGCGGTCCAGGATATCCAGGGGATCATCTCGTTGTTAAAAAGCAAGGGGATCGGTATTCTGATTACCGATCATAATGTCCGTGAAACGCTTGCTATTACCGACCGGGCCTATATCATCAGCGACGGAACGATCATTGAAGCAGGGACCGCAGAAGAGATCATGGCAAGCCCCCAGGTGCGGCAGTTCTACCTGGGCGAAGCGTTCAAATTGTAGGCCTTTATCCACGCTCGGACCGGCACAAAAAAATGTCCGCACGATTCGTTGCTCAGGCTTTATTATTTTGTTACTTTTGCTGAAAGGGAGAGCGTCCGGATCTCGCCTCTGAACTATGGAAGCACGGCTTGAACTAAAACTATCGCAAAAGCTCATCATGACGCCGCAGCTGCAGCAGGCTATCAAACTGTTGCAATTATCCCGGCTCGAGTTGCAGCAATCGGTGTCCCAGGAACTCCTGGAGAATCCGGTCCTCGAGGAGTTGCAGGAGGAAGCTGCGGACGAGGGTGATGAGGCGGAAGGCGACACGGCTCCGGAGGGGACGCAGGAAAAACTGCCGGACAGCCCGCCCGAGCCCGAGGTGACGGGCGAACTGAAGAGCGATCTCGAACTCGGCCCTCAGTGGGACGAGTATCTCAATGAAATGGGCGACGGCCGCGATTACGGTAATGCCGAGGCCGATGACAAAGAGCTGCCGTCCTATGACCAGACGCTCACCCGCCTCCCGTCCTTAAGCGATCACCTGATGTGGCAGCTTCGGCTCTCGACCTCCGAGCCTTCGCTGGTCAAGGGCGGCGAGTGGATCGTCGGTAATCTCGACGACGATGGTTACCTTCGCTCCCCGCTCGAAGAACTGGCCCAGCAGTCCGGGGTTTCACTGTCCGACATGGCGCAGGCACTGGAACTCATCCAGAGCTTCGACCCGCTGGGGATAGCGGCCCGTACGCTCCAGGAGTGCCTGCTGATCCAGGTCCGTCAACTCGATCTGCAGGGGACGATCGTCGAAAAGATCGTTCAAGGCCACCTGGAAGACCTTGAGAAGCGGCGCTACCCGAATATTGCGAAGGTGCTCAACGTCACGATCCAGGATGTGATGGAGGCCGCCCAGATCATTATGCATGATCTGGAGCCGAAACCAGGCCGGCCCTATATCGTAGCCGATACCCATTACGTTGTTCCCGATGTCTATGTGTTCAAGGTCGAGGACCACTATGTGATCCAGCTGAACGACGAAGGGTTGCCGCGGGTCAGGATCAATCCGTACTACCGGAAGCTTTTGAGCCGCAAGGACAGCGTCGACAAAGTGACCAAGGAGTATATCGAGGACCGGATGCGTTCGGCCCAGTGGCTGATCAAGGGAATGGAACAACGGAATAAGACCATCTACAAGGTTGCGGAAAGCATCGTGAAGTTCCAAGGCGAGTTTCTCGACCAGGGAATATCCCAGTTGAAGCCCATGGTGCTCAAGGACGTGGCTGAGGACATCGCCATGCACGAATCCACGATCAGCCGGGTGACAACAAGCAAACATATGCATACGCCGCAGGGGATCTTCCCGATGAAATTCTTCTTTACCACCGGGTTTGCCGACGGGAGCGGTGCGGAGGTATCGTCCTTGACGGTCAAGGACGTCATTCAGAAGATGGTCAAGGATGAAGACCCTGCTGCGCCGTTGAAGGACCAGCAGATCGTCGATGTCCTGAAGGCGCGCGGCATCGATATCGCACGGCGGACCGTGGCGAAATATCGTGAAGAGCTTCGGATACCGCCGACCAGCGTGCGGAAACGGCTCAGCTGAAGCAATATCAGATACTACCGGTGTGATGACACACCTTTTGAAGGAGGAGCATATGCAGATTACGGTTATCGGAAGACACATGGACGTTACAGATGCGCTCAAACAGTACGCGGTCGACAAGTTCGGCAAACTTGAGAAGTATTTGCCGAAGAACATACAGGTGACGGTCACGCTGTCGGTCGTAAAAAAAGTGCATCACATCGCCGAAGCAATGCTCAAGACCGATGGCTTGCTGGTACAGGCCCATGAGGAAACAGAGGAAATGTATTCCTCCATCGACCTGCTCATCGAAAAACTCGAAAAGCGGATCCGCAAATACAAGGAAAAGCTGGTTGACCATAAGCATCAGACCCGGACGGAACCGGCATCAGCATCAGTTGCTTCTACACATCCCGACGATCGTATCCCCCAGATCATCAAAACAAAGCGCTTTGACCTGAAACCCATGCACGCAGAAGAAGCGGTGATGCAGATGGAGCTGCTCGACAAGGAGTTCTATGTGTTCTCCAATGCGGTGAGCGGACATATTACCGTCATTTACCGCCGCAAGGACGGCAACGTGGGGCTCATCGAGCCGGCGGTGTAGAGGGCGGAAAACGATGGCCACACTGAAGGATCTCCTGCAGGGAGGCCTGATAATCGCGGACATCAAGGCCATTGACAAGGTTGGGGTGATCCGGGAATTTGCAGCTCATGTGTGCGCTGCCGGCAAGGTCCGCGATGCCGACGAACTGGTCCGCGTTCTCCTGGAGCGCGAATCGATGGGAAGCACGGGGATCGGCGACGGCGTGGCCATCCCGCACGGCAAATTGCACGCTCTGGGCGAGGTTGTCGTCGCGTTCGGACGGTCGAACCGGGGTGTCGACTATCAGTCGCTGGACGATAAATCCGCATACCTGTTTTTTCTGCTGGTCAGTCCGGAAGACAGTCCCGGAGAACATTTGAAAATGCTGGCCCGCATATCGCGTATCCTTAAGAACCCGGCCTTGCGTGAGAAACTGCGCGTCGAACCCGATGGCCGGGAACTGCACCGACTGATCCTTGAGGAGGACAGCAAATACCCGCAGAAATGACGATCACGGTTAGAAACCTGGTGGGACGGTCAAAGGCGCTCGCGGGCAGCAGCGGGCTCGACCGTGAAATTACGTCTCCGCAGGTCCTCAGCCCCGACCTCTCCTTGACCGCGACCATGAAGGGGATGACGTCGAGCCTCGTTCACCTTCCCCCGAGTCAGTCTGCCTTCCTCTGTTCACTGCCGAAGCTCGAACGGACGCGGCTTGTCCGGACCCTCATGCGGCAGCGACCGGCCGGCATCGTGCTGACCGGAGGCGCCGCCTGCCCGGAGCTGCTGGCCGGAGCGGAACGTGCCGGAGTCCCGGTGTTCAAGAGCAGGGACCTGCAGAAGCTGGCCCGCCTGCTTTCCAGCAAACTGATGCTGCGCATGAGCCTGCACGGTGTCCTGGTCCAGATCTTCGGTCTCGGCGTACTGCTCATTGGAGAAAGCGCCATCGGCAAAAGCGAAGCGGCCCTTGATCTCGTTCTGCGCGGGCACAAACTGGCCGCTGATGACCTGGTGCTCCTTGAACTGGCCGACGGGACCGTCGAGGGCAGGGCGCCGGAAATGGGCGAGAACCTGCTGCAGATCAGAGGCCTGGGGATCATCAACGTGCGCGCGCTCTATGGCGAGTCGGCCACCGTGCCGTCCTGCCGCGTCGGGCTGGTGGTGGAACTGGAAGAGTGGAAGCAGGGGCATCATTACAGCCTGATCGGCCTGCGCGAACGACGGTACCGGATCCTTGGCGTGAATGTTCCCTACCTGAAACTTCCGGTCAAGCCCGGCAGGAATATGGCGACGCTCATTGAGGTGGCGGCACGCAACCAGATGCTCAAGAACCGCGGTATATTCACGGCGCGGGAGCTCGGGAGAGCATTGAAAAAGAGGCTGGCGGGATGACTCACATGCGCATGGTGGTGGTGACAGGGCTCTCCGGTTCGGGGCGAAGCGCTGCTTTAAAAGCGTTCGAGGACATGGGTTATTATTGTGTCGATAACCTTCCCCTGTCTTTACTGAAGGCGTTCGTTGATTTTTCCCGAAGCAACGAGGATGCATACCTGGCCGCCATAGGCATTGATATCAGGGAAAAGGATTTTCCCAGCCGGTTCCCGGCTCTTTTCGGGGAATTGCGCGCAGGCGGCGGTTCCATCGAAATGCTGTTCCTGGATGCCTCGGACCAAACGCTGGTACGGCGCTTCAGCGAGACGCGCCGGCCCCATCCCCTCGCGCGGGGCGCTACGCCGCTCATCGATGGGATCAGAAACGAGCGATCGGAACTGAGCGAAGTCAAAAAATTAGCAGATCGCGTCATCGACACCTCGGATTATACGGTCCATGATTTGCGGCAGGCGATCGAACGGAAGTATGCCGAGGGTACCGCCGGACGGCCGATGGTCATCACCATCGTCACCTTCGGGTACAAGTTCGGCGTTCCCTTTGACCTCGATCTGATGTTCGACCTGCGATTTCTCCCCAATCCCCATTTTGTTCCTGAACTGCGGCCTCATACCGGCGAGGACGCGGGGGTGCGTGCTTATATCATGGCGAAGCCGGATTCCGAAGAGTTCCTGTCCCGACTCCTGGGATTTCTTACGTATCTTTTGCCGCGCTATAAAAGCGAAGGAAAAAGCTATCTTACGATCGGGTTCGGCTGTACTGGCGGCAGGCATCGTTCCGTAGCCCTGTCGCTGCTGGTGGCGGAACAGCTCCGGCAGCAAGGATACGATGTCGCGGTGAAACATCGCGATATCGGCGCATAAGTTGTCAATCCCGGTGAGCGCTGTGCACCACCGCGATTGAAAGGAGAGATGAACATGGTCGGACTGGTGGTGGTATGTCATGAGGACATGGCAGTTGAGCTGGTGAAGGCAACTGAGATGATCGTGGGGAAGATCGAGGCAGTGGCAACGGTCAGCGTGAAGCAGGACAGTGCGCCGGAAATGCTCCGGGCGGAGATCGAGGGCGCGATCAAGAAAGTGGACGGGAAAAAAGGCGTCATGCTCTTTACCGACATGTTCGGCGGCACGCCTTCCAATATCGCCCTGGCATTCCTGGGAGACACGGTCGAGGTGGTTACGGGGGTCAATCTCTCGATGATGATCAAGTTTGCGAATCACCGCGATGAAAGACCGCTTGCCGAACTGGCCAGGCTCGTTCAGGAGGCTGCGCAGAAAAGCGTGGTAATTGCGAGCCAGATGCTGAAAGGCAAGAAGTAGCGCTCATGGCGCTCTTCGTCCGCATAGATGATCGTCTGATCCACGGCCAGGTAGTGGAAGGGTGGGTAAACTACTTGAAAGCGACCCGGATCCTTGTTGCCGACGACCGGGTTGCAGCCAATGCGCTCCAGCGTTCCATTATGGAGGTCGCCGTGCCGCAGGGGCTCACGGTCACGATCGGCGGCATCGATGAAATCTGCAGCCAGGTACGTGCTGCGGGGGAGAACGAGCGGGCGATCCTGCTGTTCTCGAATCCGACGGATGTTCTGCAGGCGCTCAGGTCCGGCCTGCTGTGCCAGTCGATCAATCTGGGCGGGATGCATTATGTTCCCGGAAAACGCAAACTCCGGGATGTCCTTTCCGTGGACGATGCCGATATTGCATCGTTCCGGGCCATCCTGGCCCGCGGCATCACGGTCTGCATCCAGTCCGTACCGAACGAAAAGCCGCTGCAACTCGCCAAGGTATTCGAGGCCTGCAGCCTGGGCTGAAGAAACTGAGAATGCAAAGTGCAAATTGCAAATTGCAAAAGTCAAAGTGTAGGGAAGAAACACTATGGCATAAGTCCATGCTCAATTTTTCATTTTAAAATTTGCACTTTGCATTTTGCATTGGTTCTTAGAGAAGGATGGCGATGTTCGATCTTCATACGGTGCTTGCCATAACCGGTGTTGCCCTTGTGGGCGGACTTATCGGCCTCGACCGGACCGCAGCCGGGCAGTTCATGATCTCGCAGCCAATTGTTGCCGCGCCGCTTGCCGGATGGCTCCTCGGTGATGTCACCGCCGGGCTGATCATCGGCGCCATGCTCGAACTCATCTGGGTGCTCGATATGCCCATCGGCAGCTTTGTACCGGCTAATGCAACGGTCAGTGCTGTAACAGCGACGGCTGTCGCAGCCCTGACGAGCCCCGGCGGGGCGCCCCGATCGGTCCTTGGGTTCTGTATTCTCTTAAGCGTGGGTACGGTGCCGTTCACCATGATGGCGGATACCTACGTGCGTTCCTGGAATTCCCGGCTTCTTGATGCGGCGCATGCCGCTGACGGAGCAGATGCCGCGCGCAGCCTCTCCCGGGCGCACCTTACCGGTCTGTTTGCATTTTTTCTCAAGTCGGTGGTGCTTTATGTTCTGCTCCTGCCGGCAGGACTCGCTGCGGCAGCGCTTTTTTTGCGGTCGCCGGACAGGGTTCAGGTCTCCATGGAACTGTTCCTGATGCTGCTTCCGCTGCTCGGCGCCGCCCTTGTCGTGCGCCGGCTGTCGATCAGCGCTCTGGACCCTTTTTTGCTGACGGGCTTTATTGCCGCAGGCCTGCTGGCGATGGTGTTTCATCTTCACGCAGTGATGATCACGCTGCTGACCGTCGTGGTCGGCTGGCTGGGGGTGCGATGCCGTGAACATCGATCATAAGCGCAGCGTAGGAGGCAGAGATCTGCTCAGGGTGTTCTGGCGATCATTGCTGATCCAGGCGTCATGGAGTTTCGACGGTATGCAGTCGCTCGGTTTTTCCTATGCCCTGCTGCCGGTTCTGAAAAAACTCTACCCTGACCGCGACGAGTTCGAGGCACGGTTGCGGCTGCACATGGAGTATTTCAACACCCAACCCTACCTTGCTTCGTTCATTCTTGGTGCGGTGGTGAGGCTGGAAGAAGACCGGGCCGCGGGGCGTGCTTCCCTTGCCGCGATCGACGCGGCCGGACTGAAGGCGGCATTGATGGCGCCGCTGGGGGCGCTGGGGGACAGTTTTTTCTGGGGTTCGCTGAAGCCGCTCGCTGCGGTGATCGCCGTGGCCCTGGTCATGGCAGGGGTCTGGTGGGCGCCGATCCTTTTTCTGGCGCTCTATAACCTCTGGCATGTAGGGCTCAGGCTGAGCCTGTTGTTCTGGGGATATGACAGCAGCGGCGATGCCATGGCGCTTATGGAACGGTACAGTTTTACGAGGATGGCCCGGTTGTTCAAGGCGATTTCGCTGTCGGTCCTGGGAGGGATCCTCGCCGGCATCTCCGGTTGGCGGCCCGAGTTCGTACCCAACCTGACGCTGCCCGGCCCGGTTGTGGCCGGTGCTGCGCTGACATGCACCCTGATCATCGTAACGGTCTTACGGAGAGGCGGCTCTCCCATAAAATTCATGCTCGGCCTGGCACTGTTCTGCCTCGCCCTGGCATATGCAGGAGTGGTCTGATGAAAAAGAAAGAATTGATGATCGAGAACCGGCTTGGCCTGCACGCGCGGGCCGCTGCCCAGATCGTAAAGTCGGCAAGCGCCTACGCTTCCAAAATAACACTGACCAAGGACGGCCTCGACGTTGATGGGAAGAGCATCATGGGGATCATGATGCTTGCCGCCGGAAAAGGAAGCAGGGTCCTCGTTGAAGCGCACGGTGACGATGAAGAACGGGCCCTCTCGGGGCTCGAACAGCTCTTTAAGGATAAATTCGGCGAAAAGGAATAGGGGCTCAGAAAAAAGGAACGGTGGTCCGGGGATAGGGAGCCGGCTGCCGGGAAGACAGGGAGCCGTTCATGCAGGAAAAAGTGTATACAGGCATCATGGCCTCACCGGGCATTGTCATCGGGCGTGCGTATCTTCTTGATCGGCGCAAGGTGGTAGTGGCAGGGCAGCGGATCGAGGAGATCAGCGTCAAGGATGAGGTGGCGCGCTTCAAGCGTGCCATAGCGCTTTCCAAAGGCCAGCTTGAGGACCTGAAAAAACGCTTTACCAAGGGGCTTGGAAAATCCCATCTGTACATCCTCGATACGCATATCATGCTGCTCGAGGACAAGATGCTCGTTGACGGCACGATCAAGCGAGTCAAAGAATCTCATCTGAACGCGGAAGGGGCGCTGAAAGAGACGATCGAGTCGATCAGCCTCAAGTTCGATACGATCGAGGATGAGTACCTGCGCGAGCGCAAGCACGATGTGGAGCAGGTCGGCGAGCGCATCCTGCGGAACCTCGTGGGCCACAAGCAGGAAAGCCTGGCCGATATCAAGGGTGAGGCAGTGATCATTGCCCATGATCTGGCCCCCTCGGACACCCTCATGATGCGCAAGGATAAGATCCTTGGGTTCGCGACCGATGCCGGGAGCCGGACCTCGCACACGGCGATCCTTGCCCGGTCCCTGGGGATCCCGGCTGCCGTGGGCCTCGAGAACATCACGTCGGCGGTCAAGACCGGCGATGTCGTGATCCTTGACGGCATCCACGGCGTGGTCATCGTTGACCCCGACGAAGAGACTTTCCTCGACTATCTCAAGAAACAGCGGCGGTACAAATATTTCGAGCAGGAGCTCGAGAATATCAAAGACCTGCCGGCGGAGACCCTCGATGGCCGGCTCATTCTGCTTGAGGGGAACATTGAACTGCCCGAGGAGGTCGCATCCGTTGCGGACCACGGGGGCTCCGGCATCGGTTTGTACCGGACCGAGTTCCTGTTCATGAACCGATTGACGCTGCCTACGGAAGAAGAGCACTATGCGGCGTATCGTCAGGTTGCAGAACGCGCGGCTCCCCAGGAGGTCGTGGTCCGTACCTTCGATCTCGGCGGGGACAAGATAGCGGTCTCAACGGGTTTTGAAAAAGAATCGAACCCGGCCCTGGGACTGCGGGCGATCCGGTTCAGCCTCAAGCAACAGGACCTGTTCAGAGTTCAGCTCAGAGGCATTCTCCGGGCGTCGGCTCACGGTAACATTAAGATCCTGTACCCGATGATCTCCGGCCTTCACGAACTGTACGCGACCAAGACAATTCTTGCAGAGGTGAAAGCGGAACTGCGGGCGGAGGGAAGGGCTTTTAACGAGCATATGCAGGTCGGCGTGATGATCGAGATCCCATCGGCGGCGCTGATCGCCGATCTGCTCGCTGCCGAGGTAGACTTTTTCAGCGTCGGCACCAACGATCTGATCCAGTATACCCTGGCCATCGACCGTCTGAACGAGCACGTGGCCTATATGTACGAGCCGCTCGACCCAGCCGTTCTGCGCCTGCTCCAGATGGTGTCGGACGCTGCCCGAAAGGCGAATATCCCGCTCGCCATGTGCGGAGAGATGGCGGGAGATCCGCTTTATGCAGCGATCCTGATCGGTATGGGATTCAACGTGCTCAGCATGAACGTGGCCTCGATCCCCTGGGTAAAAAAGATCATCAGATCGGTACGCATGCAAGACGCCCTGGAGCTGGCATCGCTCGTGTTGGCACAGCCGACAGCGGAACGGTCCCGGCAGACCGCCGTACAGTTCATGGATGAGCGTTTTCCGGAACTTGCTGCCGAGCTGTAGCAGTACGCCGGATGCAAGATAACGGGATGGCTTTCATTCGCACTCCGAAATCCGAAATTGAAATGGAGCTGGCATTTGCAGAAGAGTGAATGTGATGTGATGGAAACGATGCCGGAGGCACAGGAGCAGCGACTTCCGAGGACCCATGGCGGGAACATCCGCGACGCGGTGCGGCGCTATGGCTTCGCTGAAAAGACAATTGTCGATTTCAGTTCGAGCATCAACCCGCTGGGGTCGTCGCCTGCGGCCAAGCGCGCGGCGCGAAAGGCGATCGATTGCATTGACCGCTATCCCGATATAGATATGTCCGACCTCCGGACCGCGATCGCCCGCTATCACGGCATCAAACCGGAGCAGGTCGTTTGCGGGAACGGTTCGAACGCGCTGATCCACCTAATCCCGCGCGTATTCAGGCCGAAAAAGGTCTTGGTCCCGATGCCGACCTTTTCGGAATATGCGGCAGCGGTCGAGGATGCCGGTGGCGAGGTCGTACCGCTCCTGCTGCAGGAACAGAACGGATATCGTATCGACCCGCTCGACCTCTCCTTCGCGCTCAAGGGCGTGGACATGGCCATGCTCTGCAACCCCAATAATCCAACGGGCGCCCTTACCCCGAAGGCAGAAATGGTCGAGATCCTCAGATCGTGCTGCGAGAACGGCGTGCGTCTTGTGGTGGATGAGGCTTTCATGGATTTCGCGGAGGCTGATTCCCTGGTCAAGGACGCAGTGCAGTCTTCCAGCCTGATCGTGCTCCGTGCATTTACCAAGTTCTACGGCATGCCCGGACTGCGGGTCGGCTATGCCATCGCCGATACGGGGACCGCCCAGCGGCTTCGCCGGGGCCAGGAGCCCTGGACCATAGACACCCCTTCCGAGCAGGCGGCCATTGCAGCGCTTACCGACTGGGGCTATGCAAAAAAAACGCGCCGGTACATCGCGAAAGAGCGTGACCGTCTTCTTGGGGGCTTGCGCCTCATCCAAGGCGTTGAACCCTTCCCGAGCTCTGCAAATTTTATCCTTCTCAAAATCGCGGGGATCGATTCGCAGTTGCTCACGGACAGGCTCGGTAGGCGGGGATTGCTGGTGCGGGACTGTTCTTCCTTTCCCGGCCTCGATAACCGTTATATCAGGATCGCCGTTCGGACGTGGTGGCAGAATCGGCGTCTCTTGAAAGCTCTCCGTGAGATCCTTGGCTCCTGACCAATGCCCGCCGAAATTTATTTTGCAAAATGAACTTTGCTGTGATACAGTTAACCCGTACAGATACCGAAAAACAGCTTATTTTTCAGGCTGCTGCGGCCGCAGCGTACTGCAGAAAATAAAAGGATGTCCCGGCGGCGGATGCTCCCGCTGCATACAGAAGACAGTGCGGCTTTGCCTCGCGTACCAGCTTTGCAGCGTGTGGATGTCGGAGGAATGATGGCAGAACCGATCATGTGCCCTTACTGCGGCGGAACGAACCTTTTCCAGGAAGATGACTATGGTATCGAGCTGGATTATGAATACTGGACCATTCATCACTGGGATTGCCTCGACTGCTCCGAGTCTTTCGATAAAATAGAGGTATTGCCTGCATCCAGCGCATTTGAGGAGAGCCATGAGAGCACCATCCACTGATGCGGCTCTTTCCGTCCCGGCAATGCCAGCCGGTCCCGGCGCAGACCGGCCGACGGTGGCCCGTATATCGCTCAGTGCGCTCACCCATAATTTCGAAGAGGTGACGCGCCGTGCAAACGGGCGCAAGATCCTTGCCGTGGTGAAAGCCAATGCGTACGGACACGGACTGGTCCCCGTAGCGCGGCATTTACTGGAGCGCGGAGCGCATATGCTCGGCGTTGCCCTGGTCGAAGAGGGACGGGAACTGCGCGAGGCCGGGATAGAGGCTCCGATCCTGGTCATGGGTCCCGTATTTCCCGAGCAGGCCGACGCGGTCGCGGCATTGCGGTTGACGCCTGCTCTCTCGAACAACACGGTCGCGCGCGCATTGGACGACGCAGCGCGAAGGCGGTCCCGGCGCATTGCCGTGCATGTGAAGATCGATACCGGCATGAGCAGGACCGGCGTTTCACCGGAAGCGGCTCCGGACCTGATCCGGGAACTGAACTCGCTCGAGGGTATTGTTGTCGAGGGGCTGATGACGCACTTCGCCGATGCCGACCTCAGGGACAAAGCGTTCGCCGCACAACAGATGGAGCGGTTCGAGACCCTCATAAGGACCCTCACTGACCAGGGGATCTCCATTCCGCTCCGCCATGCGGCCAACAGCGCATCGATCCTGGATTATCCGCGGGCGCTGTTCACGATGGTCAGGCCAGGACTCATGCTGTACGGGTACGACCCGGTGGAAGGAAATGCTCCCGGTGCCGCTCTGCAGCCGGTCCTGTCGCTCGTTACGAGGATCTTTTTGTTGAAAAAGCTCCCTGCAGGCACGCCGATCAGCTATGGCAGGACCTTTGTGACCAGGCGGGAGAGCCTGATCGCCACGATCCCCATCGGGTATGCCGACGGCTTCAGCCGCAGCCTTTCGAACTGCGGCGAGGCGCTTGTCTGGGGAGCCCGGGTGCCCGTAACAGGACGGGTCTGCATGGACATGACCATGCTCGACGTCACCGATGTCCCCGGCGTCCGTGAAGGCGACGAGGTCGTGCTTATCGGCTCTTCGGGCAGCGAGAGGATCACTGCCGCCGACCTTGCAGCAAAGACGGGGACGATTCCCTACGAGGTGCTGTGCGGGATCAGTTCTAGGGTGCCGCGAATTTTCAGGTAATGTAACTATTCAGATTAAAGTCTGTAAGACTGAAGGCTGACGCTGGAAAAAGGGGGGGCCGATCTTTATGAGTGGGCTTTCCCGGTGTGATTGCGCGCAATTGCTATCTGTAACCTTCGGTCTTCAGTCTATCCACCTGAATTAGGTATCGTGTAATCAGATTCCGTGAAGTGTAAAGGTGGCCTCGATCATGACCCGCTTGCTTGAGATACTGGGCAGGAAAACGCTGGACGTAGTGACGGAGATCGGTAGGGTCCTCATGTTCCTGGGCCAGACCCTTCGTGCGACCATAAGCGGTCCTTTTTATGTGAGAAACCTGTTCAAGCAGATGGAGCAGATCGGCGTAAATTCCATCCCGGTCGTTCTGACCACGGCCCTTTCCACCGGCATGGTGCTGGCGCTGCAGAGCTACACGGGGTTCAAACGCTTCGGGGCGGAATCGCTCATCGGCACCGTTGTTTCGCTGTCCATGACGCGTGAGCTGGGTCCCGTTCTGACGGGGCTAATGGTCGCGGGCAGGGCCGGCGCATCCATGGCTGCGGAGCTGGGGACCATGAAAGTGACCGAGCAGATCGACGCCATGGAGACCCTGGCCACGAGCCCCATGAAGTATCTGGTGGTCCCGCGGTTCGTTGCGAGTACGATCATGATGTTCTTTCTTACGGTGCTGGGCATGCTCATCGGTATTTCCGGCGGTTATTTCGTGGGGGTCAAGGTGCTCGGCACCAACCCGGTCACCTATGTGAACCAGAGCATCGATAATACCGAGGTCTCCGACATATGGTACGGGCTGGTCAAGGCGCTGGTGTTCGGCGCGGTGGTGGGTCTTATCGGCTGCTATAAGGGATTCAATACCGAGGGCGGGGCGGAAGGAGTGGGCAAGGCGACGACCGGGGCCGTGGTGGTGTCGTGCATGCTCATCCTTATCCTAGATTATTTTCTGTCTGCGCTGTTGTGGTAACAGAAGTACAAGGGGTCAGGCGTCAGGGTCCAGGGGACAGGATATGAACGAAAGAAGACGCGAAAACCACTGTAGTAGTTGCACCCTGAACCCTGGCTACCGGACCCTGTATTTATCATGATCGATATCATCAACGTACATAAGGGTTTTGGCGAACAGCGCGTTCTCCGCGGGGTCAATCTCACCGTCGAGAAGGGCGAAAGCATGACGGTGATCGGCGGCAGCGGCAGCGGCAAAAGCGTGCTGCTGAAACACATTATCGGACTGCTGTTTCCTGACCAGGGCCGGGTGATCATCGACGGACAGGTGCTGAACGACCTTGATACACAGGGTTTGAACGAGGCGCGCAAGAAGTTCGGCATGCTTTTCCAGATGGCGGCGCTCTTCGATTCTTTGAGCGTGTGGGAGAACGTAGGCTTTTCGCTGAAACAGCACACCAAGATGTCGGACCAGGAGATCCGCGCCATGGCGACGGAAAAGCTGGCGCTGGTAGGGCTCAAGGGTATTGAGGACAAGATGCCCGCGGAGCTGTCGGGCGGCATGAAAAAAAGGGTCGGGCTGGCCCGTGCCATAGCCATCAACCCGGCCATTATCCTCTACGATGAGCCGACCACGGGACTGGACCCCATTTCAGCGGACGCCATCAATGATCTGATCATCGACCTGCGGAAAAAGCTCGGCGTGACCTCGGTTGCGATCACGCATGATATGCACAGCGCGTATAAGATCTCGGACCGCATCGCCATGCTCTATAAAGGCGAGATCCTCGAGGTCGGAACGCCCGACCAGATCAGGCAGACCTCGCACCCCATTGTGCACCAGTTCATTACGGGGAGCGCGGTAGGGCCGATTACGGCGGACTGATTTTTTGAATAAGGAGCTTTCTTCATGGCTAAACTGAGTGCAGAGGCAAAGGTGGGGCTCTTGGTCATAGTTGGATCGATCACCCTCCTCATCATGACCTTTATGGTAGGAAAGTACGAGTTCGGCGAGGCAAAAGGGTATACGCTCTCGGCGCTCTTTGACTCGGTGGCGGGTCTTGACGAAAAATCTTCTGTTCGCATGGCCGGCGTCAAGATCGGCGTCGTAGAACGTGTGGAGCTTTCGGACAGCCGCGCCAGGGTCATCATGCGGCTCAATCCGGACACCAAAATCAAACGCGGATCAGAGGCCACGATCAAGACCATGGGGCTCTTGGGTGAAAAATTCGTCGAACTTGTTCCGCCGGAGCGGAGATCGGATCTCTCCGAGGGCAGCGCGCCCGGAGCAGCAGAAAAGTCTGGCTATTTTCAGCCGGATGAGACGATCCCGGCGACCGTATCGCCCAGCGACATCGACAAACTGGTAAACCAGCTGAGCGGCATAGCCGGCGATATCAAGCAGGTGACTGGTTCTTTGCGCCAGGTCCTGGGGACCGAGGCGGGGGCCCGGTCCATGGACGATATCCTGCACGACCTGCGCGATACCATGGCGAACATCAAGGAATTTTCCATTACCCTGCAGGGCGATGGGAGCGAACTCGTCATGCGGCTCAACGAACTTGCCGCCAGCCTCAATGCCGTTGTGGGCGAGAACCGGGACAACCTTAAAGTAAGCATGGAGAATATCCGGGAAGCATCGCGGAACGCCGAACTCGCCCTGGCATCGATCGAGAGCGTCGCCCGGAAGGTGGACCGAGGCGAGGGAACTCTGGGCAAGCTGGTAAGCGACGACAGCATGTATACCAGTATCGACAGCGCAGCCAAGGGCATCAGCGACTATACCTCACGGATCGAGAGCATGCAGACCGTGGTCGGTTTCCGTACCGAGTACATGTTCCCGAAATCCAAAAGCTATTTTTCTCTGGAGCTCAAGCCCGTAAAGGATAAATATTATATCTTCGAAATGACCAACGATCCCTACGGCAAATACCAGCGCACCACCATAACCACCACACCGGGCAGCTCGGTCACGACCGAGACCTATGAGGACCGTTTCAAATTCAGCCTCATGTTCGCCAAGCGCTGGGGCGATGCCGCGCTTCGCGTGGGACTGATCGAGTCCACAGGCGGCATCGGCGGCGATTATTTCCTGTTCAGCGATAAAATGAAAGTGAGCGTTGACGCCTGGAACTTTAACAGCAGGGAGCTGGACAACACCAACGCTCATGTAAAGGCGACAGCGAGCTATATGCTCGGCAATACGCTGTTCGTGAATGGCGGTATGGACAACTTCATGAACTCCAAGCGGTCTGCGGCCTTTGTCGGCATCGGGCTGCGGTTCAATGACGAGGACCTGAAGTATTTGATCGGGAGCGTACCGATCCCCAAGTAACCGACCGTGTTCCTGTTCTGTTCTTGACTTTTAGTGTATTGTCTCATAAAATGCTGGTCTGTTCCTGCTGGCCTTAAGTCTTTGATTTCTTTGTTCCCGGGGGATGTGACCAATGACTACAGGGATCGTGAAAGCGGTTTTTCCCGCTGCCGGACTGGGTACCCGCTTTCTGCCGGCAACCAAGGCATCGCCCAAGGAAATGCTGGCGCTGGTCGACAAGCCGCTCATCCAGTATGTGGTGGAAGAGGCCGTGGCCTCCGGCATCGAGGAGATCGTGCTGGTCACGGGCAGGGGAAAGCGCGCCATCGAGGACCACTTCGATGTGGCCTTCGAGCTTGAGGAAGACCTTAAGGCAAAGGGCAAACACAAACTGCTTTCCGAGATCCAGCGCATCGCGAACCTGGTGACCTTTTGCTATATCCGCCAGAAAAAGGCGCTCGGCCTTGGACATGCCGTGCTGACGGCCAGGCGGGTCGTCGGCAATGACCCTTTTGCCGTTCTGCTCGGCGATGACATCATCGATGCGGAGGTCCCCGCGCTCAAACAGATGATGGGTATCTATAAACGATACCCGTCGACGATCCTTGCCATTCAGAAGGTGCCCCGGTCCCAGACGCAGAACTACGGCATTATTGATGCAAAAAAGATCGAGAACGGTGTCTACCTCGTTAAGGACCTGGTGGAGAAGCCGTCGCCCGACAAGGCGCCTTCCAACCTGGCGATCATCGGACGCTATATTCTTACTCCGGGCATCTTCAATGCTCTTGAACAGACCAAGCCGGGCAAGGGCGGCGAAATACAGTTAACGGACGGGCTTCGGCTGCTCATGGAGGACCAACCGATCTATGCATACGAGGTCCAGGGTATCCGGCACGATTGCGGCGACAAACTCGGTTTTTTGAAGGCAACGGTCGAGTTCGGGCTGAAGAACAAGGAATTCGGTCCGGAGTTCAGGCAGTATCTGCAGAAATTAAAGCTGTGACCCTGCGGCTCAAAGAGCACGCTAGGATCTGTCAGTACATCTGACGAGAGGAGGCTGGTTTGGCAAAGACTGAGTCAAAAAATATCGATCTCCAGCAATCCATAGAGATCCCGAAAAAACTGCCGCTGCTTCCCATACGGGACATCGTTGTTTTCCCCTACATGGTGCTTCCGCTCTTTGTGGGACGGGAAATGTCCATCAAGGCGATCGAGGTGGCCCTCGAAAGCAACCGCATGATCTTTCTGACCTCGCAGAAGGACATTAACATCGAGAACCCTTCGCCGTCGGACCTGTATTCCGTGGGCACGGTAGGCGTCATCATGCGGATGCTGAAGCTGCCCGACGGCCGCATCAAGATCCTGGTCCAGGGCGTATCGCGCGCCAAGACCGTGAAGTTCCTGCAGAAGGAACCGTTCTACCAGGTCGAGATCAAGACCTTCCCCGACGTTCCCCTGACCGTGGACCTCGAGACCGAGGCGCTCATGCGGAACGTGAAAGAGCAGATCGAGCGGCTCGTGTCATTCGGCAAGGTCATCCTGCCGGACATCATGGTCGTCATCGAGAATGTCGACGATCCCGGCAAGCTTGCCGACCTCGCCATCGCCAACATGGGGCTCAAGGTGGAGCAGGCGCAGGAGATCCTGGAGATCACCGACCCGGTGCTGCGCATCAAGCGGATCAACGAGGCCCTGGGCAAGGAGATCGAACTGCTTTCCATGCAGCAGAAGATCCAGGCCGACGTGCGCGGCGAGATCGACAAGACGCAGCGCGAGTATTTCCTGCGGGAGCAGCTGAAGGCCATCCAGCGCGAGCTGGGCGAGACCGACGACCGTTCCGAGGACATGCGCGAGCTCCGCGAAAAGATCAAGGACGCCAAGCTTCCCGAGAAGGCCGGAAAAGAGGCCGAGAAACAGCTCCGCAGGCTCGAACGCATGCATCCCGACGCCGCCGAAGCGTCCATGACCCGCACCTACATCGAATGGCTTGCCGAGCTTCCCTGGAGCAAGGCCACCAAGGACAATCTCGATCTTAAGATGGCGCACAAGATCCTCGAAGAGGACCATTACGACCTTGAGAAAGTGAAGGAGCGCATCATCGAGTATCTGGCGGTGCGCAAGCTCAAGGAAAAGATGAAAGGTCCCATCCTCTGTTTTGTGGGGCCTCCGGGCGTGGGAAAGACCTCGCTGGGTAAATCGATCGCCCGCGCCCTGGGCCGCGAGTTCGTGCGCATTTCGCTGGGCGGCGTGCGCGACGAGGCCGAGATCCGCGGCCACCGCAGGACCTACGTGGGCGCGCTTCCCGGCAGGATCATCCAGGGCATCAAGACCGCAGGCAACAACAATCCGGTCTTCATGCTCGACGAGATCGACAAGATCGGCGCGGATTTTCGCGGCGATCCCTCGGCGGCATTGCTCGAAGTGCTCGATCCCGAGCAGAACAACTCCTTCAGCGACCATTACATCGGTCTGCCCTTCGATCTTTCGCGCGTCATGTTCATCACCACGGCGAACATGACCGACCCGATCCCGGGCCCGCTCAAGGACCGCATGGAGATCATCCGGTTGTCGGGCTATACGGAGCAGGAGAAGCTCGGCATTGCAAAGAGCTATCTCATCCCGCGGCAGCTCACCGAGCACGGCATCACGGACAAGCAGATCGGCATCGCAGACAAGACCCTCATCGAGGTCATTTCGCAGTATACCCGTGAAGCAGGCGTGCGGAACCTGGAGCGGGAGATCGGACATCTCTGCCGTAAGGTGGCGCGAAAGGTCGCCGAGGGAGAAGACCAGCTCTATACGATCACCCCGCAGAATCTGCATACCTATCTCGGGGTGCAGAAGTTTATGCCTGAGGTGGAGCGCGAGAAGGACGAGATCGGTGTGGTTACCGGCCTGGCCTGGACCGAGACCGGCGGCGATATTCTGTATATCGAAGCGACGTCCATGCTCGGCAAAGGCCAGCTGACCCTCACCGGGCATCTGGGCGATGTGATGAAAGAATCGGCCCATGCAGCGCTCACTTACGTACGCTCCCGTGCTGAAAAGCTCGGCATCAACCCCGATGTCTTCGCGAAAACAGATGTGCATATCCACGTGCCCGCCGGCGCCATCCCCAAGGACGGTCCCTCAGCGGGCGTGACCATGGCCACGGCCCTGGCGTCGGTCTTTACGAATACGCCGGTGCGGAAGGACATTGCCATGACCGGCGAAGTGACGCTTCGCGGACGGGTGATGCCCATCGGCGGCTTAAAGGAAAAGACGCTTGCCGCCCGCAGGGCCGGGATCAAAACCGTGATCGTCCCCAAGGAGAACGAAAAGGATATTGAGGATTTCCCGAAGTATCTGCGCAAGGACATGAACTTTATTTTTGCCACCACGGTTGATGATGTGCTTGCCGCAGCCCTCGAGAAGAGGGGTAAAGGTGCAGCAAAGGTTGATAAGAAGACCCCTAAGAAAAGCGCCAGGAAAAAGATCGTTGTCAGGTCTAAGGCGACGCATTAGGGGAGAGGCCAGGGTCCAGGGGCCAGGGTTCAGGGTACAGGTAGGGGCGGGTTTCAAACCCGCCCGTACGAGTAACACCATACAATTCGATGCCCCGCACTTCGGTGCGGGGTTTTTGTTGGGTAGGCAAATCGATTTATCCAAGGCGAATTAAACGATGAAAATATCGGACCTCGGCGAATTCGGCCTGATAAGAAAGATCAAGCAGCAATCCAAACGCAGATCAGCTGCAACCCTGATCGGCATCGGAGACGATGCTGCTGCGCTTTCCCTCTCACCTTCCAAAAAACTACTCGCGACAACCGATATGCTGCTCGAAGGCGTGCATTTCGACCTGTCCTATACTGATTTCTATTCCCTTGGCTGGAAGTCGGCTGCGGTGAATCTGAGCGATATTGCCGCCATGGGAGGCGTTCCCCGATTTTGCCTCACAGCGCTCGGCATCCCATCCACCATCTCCGTAGAGCAGATCAAAGAGTTCTATAAAGGTTTTAATACTCTCTGCGGAAAATTCAACGCTGATCTCGTAGGAGGGGACACTTGCCGCTCTGAAAAGGGCCTTGTAGTGAGCGTCACGGCCCTTGGAGAGGTCGAGAAGAAGAATATGCTCACCAGGGCGGGGGCGCGCCCGGGAGACCTTATTTTCGTCACAGGAACGCTGGGGGATTCGGCGGCAGGCCTTGAGATGCTGAAAGCAGGGTACATGGTACAGGGGCCAGGGTCCAGGGGGCAAGGTAGTAAATCCGAAATCACGCGGTTTATAAAGAAACATCTACAGCCGATGCCGCGCGTTGAATTGGGTCGAAAGATCGCGCTCTCCGGCTGTGCTACTTCGATGATCGATATCAGCGACGGCTTGTCATCGGATCTCGGACATATCTGCGAGGAAAGTCGGGTAGGTGCCGAGATAGGTGCGGACCAGATACCTTTTTCAAAAGATATGCATAAGACATTCGGTCAGTCGAAAACCGCTTTTCTTCAGTATGCCCTTTCAGGAGGCGAGGACTATGAACTTCTCTTCACCGTCGCGCCGTCGAAACTTAAGAAATTCCTATCCCTCAAAGTAGTATCCACGCAGATGGGCACGATCATTGCCGGAAATATAATGTTTTTAATTGATAACGGCAAGCGGGCGGTCTTGAAGCCGAAGGGTTTCAACCATTTTGCTGGCTAAGGTCTGGGACATTGATTACTTCCTGTACTCGTTGAAGTTCTCATTCTTCACAATACATACAAGGTACAAACCGAACTCTTCGGCCATATACCCTTAAAATACCCCATCGGAACCTTTGACATCGCTGCTGATAAAGCATATTATTCTGCCTACGTATAAGGGAAAGCATATAGTACTTATATGTCGGCATCTAATATGGGATGCTTGATTCCGTTTAGCCAATAACTGGCATATTCCTTGCTAAACGAGTAAACAACGGAAATCCGTGCTTACTATGGGGTCTGGTTTTTAGGTGTTTACTATCCCCCATAGTCAATAACTGGTTAATCGGAGATCACAATGTCATTATTATCAAGTTTGGCTGATAAGTCCTTCAAGGTCGATGAAACCGGTAAAATCATTTTCTTCCCCTGGGGGTATTTTGGTAAGGGCTACATACTGGTTGATAAAGCACAAGAAGAGAAAATACGTAAGGCCATAATTGGAAGCAATATCGTTGGCCTTTCTCTAGTGTTTTAATCGGCGTCATTCTCAAACTCTGGGTTGTTGCTCTTCTATTATTCCCCTTTGTCATAGTAATTTGGACCATCCTGACGAAAAGCTTTACAAGAGGACTAGAAATATCACAGATGGAATATTCTATAAATTCAAATGCCAAATTCACAGCCCACCCAATAGATCATTCTACACGTGCTTTAAAAATCTCGATTATTGTTCAATGGTTTCTAATTGTCGTAGGAGTCATAGTCGGTCTTTATGAGGAGCGATACCTTCCCGAGATATTGAGGACCTATATCAACGCTGAAGACAGCAAAGATCTTTCTTCCGGTGAAATCGTTGCGATGGGTTCAGGCGTTATCTTCTTGCTCGGTTTAATTATTTCGAGCATCGGTCTATATCGTCTGAAACAGTGGGCACGAACCGTGTATGTTGCTTGTTCCGTTCTTGGTACTGCTCTCTTTCTGTTTATGGGGGCATCTGTTACGCCACCTATTCAGGGGACTTTCGAATATCTTGCTAACGCCACGGAAGGTTTTACCATCGCTTTATTGTATTTTTCTACAGCACGAATAAACTTTGTGCGTCCTAACCAGAACGCTCGAGAGGGTCGCTAAAAACGCGCCCCTCAGCGTCGCGTTCCGCGGGATGATCGAATAATATGAAAAAAGATATTGTTTCTTTTATCAGACAAAAAGATTTCAAAATGCTTAAAGAACTGGGGCGCAGTGGTTTGGGGAAAACCGTTTTAGTGCTCGACCAGGAGATGGGAGAGCAGTTTGTTTGTAAGAAATACGCCCCATTTGATGATGCCTTGAAAGATGAATATTACTCGTACTTCAAGAACGAAATCAAGGTGATGTTCCAAGTGAATCATCCTAATATCGTGCGCATTTTTAATTATTATTTATACCCGGAGTTCAAAACTGGTTATATCCTAATGGAGTATATAGATGGAAATAGCATCTATGACTACCTGAAATCGCATGAAGAACAGATTGCTCATGTATTTGAGCAACTCATCGATGCATTTCATTATTTGGAAAACCATCAGATATTGCATCGCGACGTCAGAAGAGAAAATATCCTGATAAGTTCCGACGGACAAGTTAAGTTGATCGACTTCGGCTTCGGAAAGAAAATAGCTGTTGATGGGGATAAAAAGAAAAGTATTAGTCTAAACTGGTGGTGCGATATACCAAACGAATTTTCTGCAGGTCAATACGATCACCAAACTGAAATATATTTTATTGGCAAATTGTTTGAAAGCATATTGGCCGACGGGGATGAGGAATGGCTATTCTTTGAATTTAAATATAAATTCATACTTGAAAAGATGACCAAGATGGACCCTGCTCACCGGTTTAAAAGCTTTGCAGAAGTTAAAGAAAATATGGTTGAGCAATATAATAGCTTTGATGATCTCTTTACTTATGAAGAGAAAAAAACGTATAAATCATTTGTCGAAAATCTAGTTGCATCTTTATCAACGATCGACGAGACGGCTAAGTATCACGCTGAGCAAAACAGAACAATTTCGGAATTAGAAAGTGTATACAAAGCCAACCTTCTCGAAGATTACGTTCAAAATACAAATGACATAATTCGCGCCTTTCTTAATGGGAGTTACAGATATTATAATAAGCCGATTTTTAGTTGCGTTATTCTTCGTGATTTCCTTCAGCTTCTTAAAACTTGCGGAACAGAAAAGTCCTCTCTTTTAATGTTAAACATTCAAAACCGTCTGAATCAAATCAAAAGAACACCAGTTGTTCCAGAGGATGATATTCCATTTTAAATTTGAAAACCACATGGGCAACTATGAATTAGAGAGCGTGCCCCTTTGAGGTTTGTCATATACCAACCAGCGCCTCGACAGCGACGCGCCAAAGGCGGCGCGTCAGGCGCGTGTTGGAATTTACCAACTGCAGTTCGAGCCCGCCTTGCGGCTCAACGTATGATGGAAAAAACACATGACATCAGCCGAACGAGCAAAAGCAATGTTGCCAAATATGCCGCTTGAATTATTTAATTCGTTTATGGTTCCCTTTATTACTGATTGCGGGTGGCCCTTCATAAACTACTTCGATTTAACTCATAACACTCCTTGGTATCAATTACTCCACGGTTTTAACCTTCATAAGTTCAGTTGCCTCCAATGGAAGGTCTCTCCACTTATTCTTAATGAAAACGTCCTCCATCCAGATTCTTATACGGACATCAAGCTTCTCATTGCTGATCATGTCTTTGATATGGAGACACCGATCAGAAGGAAGGTCACTGATAGCAAAAAAAGGTTTTTGTGGCACATGGATTATATTAAAAGGACAGGTAAATTCTGCGCACCCATTGTCATAGTAAGAACAGAATCGAATCATTTCATCATACTTGATGGGTCTCATAGAATGTCTGCCCTATATGCTCTTCGTCTTCATCAGACTCTTGCTGTCGATGCATGGATAGGAAGCCTCGCGACATAATGCCGACAAAGATAAAGATTCCAACCAGCGGCTCGACAACGACACGCCTTGCGGCGTGTCAGCCGCGCGTTAGATTTGTGAGGCATTAGTGCCGAGAAGAAAAGAACTCAATGGAATGGTAAAAGATCTGGTTGTTTCTCTGAACAGTAGAAACAATGACCATGTAGGTTATTGGACAATAGGTCAACTATGTTCATTCGCAAACGAGAAAGGCGTCGCGACGATAACGTTGTCGATTTTGGAAAATCATATTAATCCTGACACGGATAGATTCACTGCCTTATTCTCTTCGATCAAATATGTAATAAAGACTCAACTCAAATCTCGCAAAATGCAGGAACAATGGTTAGCGAAGGCTATCTTCTCAATAAGTTTTAATCAGGAATGTGACGAGAAAATACATCGCTTCTTTAATAGAGGCAAACCTTATATTTGCCAGCTAACACTCACTTCAGATCTAGGTCGATCATATACGTCAACATCTGGCGGGTACTGTGAACCGCACGATCCGCAAAAAGAACAGCGACGTAACGGTTTCTAACATGCGCCTCGACAGCGACGCGCCAAAGGCGGCGCGTCAGGCGCGCGTTGAACCTGTAGGAAAAGTCATTTTATGCTATAATGACGCCATCAAAACGCTGTAAGGCATCATCAAAACCCCTCACCTACGGGAGGCGTATGGCGAAGTATAAAGATTACAATTATTCCCAAGGCAAATTTATTCCGATCAACTTCGACAAACAAATCCTTCACGGCACTTTCGAGCACACTCTCCACTATCTCATAGATAATGATATTGATCTTTCAGCATTCGACCTCCAGTATAAGAACGATGAAACCGGCGCTCCGGCCTACGATCCCCGGATTCTCTTAAAGATCGTGCTCTACGCCTATTCCAAAGGAATCACCTCGAGCAGAAAGATCGCCGATTGCTGCAACGATAACGTAATATTCATGGCCCTTTCCGCCGACACCCGGCCGCACTTCACGACTATCGCCGATTTCATATCATCCCATGACCAGGAAACGATCAATCTTTTCCTTGAAGTCCTCCTGATCTGCGACCAGATGGGCCTGATCGGCAAAGAGATGTTCGCCGTAGACGGGTGCAAGCTTCCCTCGAATGCCTCGAAGGAGTGGAGTGGAACCAAGGAAGAACTCGAACACAAGAAAGAGAAGATGGAAAAAGCCATCCGGGAGATGATCTCCAGGCACAAGGAGCGAGATGAAGCCGAGACAGACAAGGCCATCATCGAGAAGGAAGAACAGTATATTTCAACGCTCAAGGCGAAGATTAAGAAGATCAAGACTTGGCTCGCGGAGAACGACGACAAGCCCGGCAGCAAGGGCAAGCCCCGGAAGAGCAACATAACCGACAATGAAAGCGCCACCATGAAGACCTCTCACGGCGTGGTCCAGGGCTACAACGGGGTCGCCATGGTAGACAGCAAGCATCAAATCGTGGTCCATGCGGAAGCGACCGGAGATTCCGAATCCGCAATACTAAAACCCATGGTCGAAGGAACGCGGGAGAACTTCGAGACGATCGGCAAAGAAGAGGATATCTTCAAAAAAACCAAACTGACTACCGACAGCGGCTTTCACTCCGAAAAGAATGTGGAGATGGTAATAGAGGGCGGCATCGACGCATACATCGCCGACAACAAGTTCCGCCACCGCGATCCCCGGTTTGCCGATGCGGACAAACACAAGGAGAGGCATAATAAAGAGGTCGCCAAGAGATTCGACCGTGCCATCATTTTCCAGCCCCGCGACTTTACGGTAAGTCCTGACAAGAGCTTCTGCATCTGCCCGGCCGGCAAACGGATGTACAAATGCGGCAGCAACATTTTCCATAACGGACTGCATTCCATCAAGTACCATGGAACCAAGAGAGATTGCATCCCCTGCCAGGTCAGGGCAAAGTGCATGAAGAACCCCGACGTAACCGTAACCCGTCAATTCGCACACTTTACCGGAAAGACCGATCAGCAGAAGAAAACCTTCACGCAGAAGATGCGGGAGAAGATAGACTCGGTGGCAGGCAAGCTGATCTACGGAAGAAGAATGGCGACGGTCGAACCCGTCTTTGCCAATATCCGAAGCAGCCTCGACCTCGATCGCTTCAGCCTGAGAGGGAAAAAGAAGGTGAGCACTCAGTGGCGGCTCTATTGCGTCGTGCACAATCTATTGAAGGTGCATCGATACGGGTTTGGATTCGCGGGTAGTTGAGGTAAAGGGGATCCGAAAGGAAATAAAAATGCGGTAGCGAGAGCAAATCAGCTCACCCGAGGCAATAAAACAGCAGAATCGAAAAACCTTCCCCACGCCAGGATAGACAAAGAACCATATAACCGGGAATAGGAACGCTATTTTAAACGGGCTTTTTCTACAGACTCGTT
>Ga0210377_10000114_pt1 | contig 71910 bp, 65 predicted proteins | sample PLM4_65_b1redo_FD_155480 | JGI IMG/M metagenome (GOLD analysis project Ga0210377, IMG submission 155480) | Groundwater sediment microbial communities from an aquifer in East River, Colorado, USA - PLM4_65_b1 redo | ecosystem: Environmental > Terrestrial > Soil > Riparian zone | place: USA: East...
TTCGGCGAAGTCCTGACCTTCCTGGTCAAGCAGGAACCGCATGAACGTAGTGGAACCAAATTTTTTGTGCATTGTTACTATCTCCTTGTTGTTATTGATGACACCCGAATGGGTGTAGTTTCTGATAAATAAATCTTACATGCTGTTTAGAGGGGGTGGTCCCCCGACCGACGCGATTAGAAACTAGGAGCATCGTCGTAAGGTCGTGACAAAACTTTAGTCTTGGGATACACCGCACCTGCGGTGGGTGCAGGTGTAAGCCCTTCACTCGTGTCAACCTCTTAGATTGTTTCTTGATCGAACACTTGTTCTGGTATATACTTCGCTTACCCAAACCGACATATGATCATCTGCAAAGCCTTCCGCTATCGCCTCTACCCCACCGCTGAACAAGAGCAGGCATTGGCTGTCCAGTTTGGACACGCTCGCTTTATCTGGAATTGGGCATTGGCGTTGCGGAAGGCTACCTACCAAGAAACTGGCAAAGGGATTGGCTATTACGAATTGAAACGTAGGGTAACGGCTTTGAAACATCAGACGGAGACCGAGTGGCTGCAGCAAACAGATAGCCAGGTGCTTCAAGCCAAGATTGAAGATTTGGAGCGTGCCTACAAAAACTTCTTTGAGAAACGGGCGAAGTTTCCACGTTTCAAAGGCAAAAGAGATGGACAATCCATTCGCTATCCCCAACGCTTCAAGTTCGATGAAAGCTTCACCTTTTTGCCAAAAGTCGGTTGGGTCAAAACAAGGTTCCATCGTCCATTGGAAGGCAGACCAAAGAATGTCACCGTGTCGAAAACCAAGACCGGAAAATACTTTGTGTCTATCCAGTGTGAGGTTGAGATGGTTGAACAAACAGCAAGAGATGGAGAGATCGGGATTGACTTGGGCGTGAAATCCTTCCTGGCAGCCTCGGAAGGATGGAAGCGAGACAATCCGCGTCATCTGCAGCAGGCAGAGAAGGGGCTGAAACGGTTGCACCGTCAACTCTCGCGCAGAGTAAAAGGCTCTGCTGGAAGGGAGAAAGCTCGCATCCTGCTTGCACGCCGCCATGAAAAGGTAGCCAATCAACGCATGGATTTCCTGCATAAGCTGAGCACAGAACTTGTGCTCACTTATGGGTTGATTGGTATGGAAGACCTGAACGTGCAAGGCATGGTCAAGAACGACAGTCTTGCCAAAGCAATCTCTACGACGGGCTGGGGGGCGTTTCGACGGATGCTCGAATATAAGGGCAACTGGTATGGCTCTTATGTGCATAAAGTTGATCGTTTCTTCCCTTCCAGCAAGACTTGCAGTAATTGTGAGTACGTCTTGGATGAATTGCCATTGTCTGTCCGAGAATGGCAATGCCCGATCTGTGGAGCAATCCACGACAGAGATATAAACTCGGCGATTAATGTTTTGAAGGAAACTAGGGCGGGGATCGCCCGAAGTCACGCTGGTGGAGAGAGTGTAAGATGGCGTCAAGGCGCCACAACTCTCGCAGAAGCCGGAAGCCCAACCGCTTTCAGCGGTGGGTAATTCAAAAACTCAGACCCATATACGGCAGGATAAGAGCAAAGAGCAAACCCACAATGGAGAAGATCCCGAACAAGTTGGCGCGCTGACGCACTAAAGCCGCGCGTTCCTCAGTGGCATCCAAAACAAGTCGATGCACCGAATGACGTAGCGCTGACACGCCAGAAAGAATGCGCCGGGACTCTTTGAAGTACGCCAGCACATCGTTGAGGAATAGGTTAGCTTCCACATCGCGCGGGTTGGGTAAATGAGCCTTCACCACGGCCACAGCATCCTCTGGCGGCAGCTTTGAGATCTGCGCCGAGAGGAGAGCAAGCAGGTTGCAGAATGGTCCACCAATTTGAGCCGTTTGGGTAAAGGCTTGCTGGGCGCTGGTACTGACGCTTAACAGGGACTCCAGAACGGATAATCCCAAAAGCATATTGTTCTTCATGGCATTCTCACGCTTCCTGGCAATCTTTTTCAAGCGCGTGTAGGGCCTGCGAAGACCCAGGACGATGTAGACCGCAAGAATGGGAATAGCAGCGATGGGCATATCAAGAATGACCAAAGCTACACCCAAGCCGGCTCCAACAACGAGATATTGCGAGAAGTCTCTGATCGCCGCGGCGAAAAACTCACCCGGATTGGCATAGTAGTATCCCGACCGGCGAAGCAAAGCCATGATGTCTGTCGTATTCGCAACGTTCGGATCAAAACGCTTTGGAAGTACAGCCAGTAAGATGGCATCGAGAGTTGTGCGGCGACGCTTGGTTGGCAAATTTACCCCATCCTCGACAACAGCAAAGGTGATGACGTTTGCCCGGCGCCCATTTAAGAGCACCGTGAACAGATTGATCAACTCATATACAGCAACCGTGAAGAACAGAGCGGCCACAGAGATAAAGAAATTCATATACGCCTCCAGCGTAAGCAGTGTTGTCTTACACTGGATAGCATACAGCACACATAAAGGGGGTGGTCCCCCGACCGACGCGATTGTGGAATAAACGAATCAATTCCCCCGAGAAAACTCCCCCATCAATACTTATTTTCTGTCACAAAATCAGGGATTTAGCGGCTATTTTGAAGGGACGGTAGATGCTTTATCATGAGCAATCACATCCCAATCCGCAACTCTTTTCAGGTATTCAATCTGTTCCGGAGTGCGCTCTACCTCTTTCGGCCACGCTGGAGTTGTATGTATGGTTGCACCTGAGCCGGTTTCCCAAGTGTCCCCACCAAACGTATCCGGCCACAAAGGATGAGTGCCTTTGTTCCAATCTTCGGGTAAACCACCATTTAAACCGCGCGCACATTCGTACCAAAACTCAAGCGCATTGAAACGTGCTCCCCAAAAGGCACTCGCAAGCTCTAAGCGAATTTGCGGTTTACGGTGAACGTCATAGCGCCGCGCGCAATACTTACAGATTGGGATATGATTTTCAGGGCGAAGCAAACGCCAGGAAACTTCAGGTGGCGTGTCTGCGGGAACTGGCAAGACAGATCTCCATGTCCCACCCCGACCACAACCGATGCAAACTGCCCTCAACGTAAGCCTCCAGGATGGTACAGCTCCCGACATCGCCGCAAGAATCTCATCGGCATATTCTTGCTCACACTGAAGTACCGCCTTAGAAAGACGAAACACGCCGCTCGGGAGGTTCCAGGTGGAATCCGCAGAATAATCCAGGACAAATCCTGCTGATGCATAAATCTGGCCTCGATCCCAAGGGGCATATTTCTTTTTCAGTTTTTCGTAGTTGACAGTCCCGTCTTGAGTCAGACAGTTGTCCTTCACCTTACGCAGATCGCAGAGAGAATCTGCAAACATCTGATAGATCATCAGGTGAATCGAAATACTGGAATCCGTCCCGCCAACAGGAAGGTTATCAGGAATGCAGGGCCTCTTTTGTGAAGCGCTCAAGATACTTGGTAAGACCTCGGTATACTCAGTGTTTGGATCCATCTCCAAAACGAGATTGCCGGCTGGCAGATTCACGAAGCGCCAGGGCTTGATGACTTGATCGAAAACTACTTTGCCATCTTCCGGTTGAGCATCGACAACTACAATTCGGAGCGGAGGGCACCACATCGTATGGAACAAATGGGCGGCAGGATGGGGATAGGGAAAAACCATGATTTCGCCCTTCAAGTTCGACTTGAATTGGGCACCTATCGCGCGTTTCAACTTAGTATCCATCCAGTGGTAGTTCTGCATCGTTCTCTCATTTCCCGTGTCTACAGACACGTTCGTCGTATCTGTAGACACGCGGACTCCTTTTGGAGCTTCTATTTGTCGTCTGGTGGGTTTGCCATGTCAGGTATCTATTGCCTTCCAGAACGAAAAAAGTCGTTCGGCAATCACAAACTTGCAAACGGCATGCAAAGCTTTTTCTGCCGACATCAATCTGTTGTCAGTACATGAAAACTACGGCGTACTGTCTTGCCTCCATGCGCCGTTTCGGAAAAACACAAGGCTATATGGACTTGCTGGCAGAAAAATCTTACTCACAGAGAAATACGATGTCAGTTCTCGTAAATCACGCGTTGCTGATTGTTTCAGGTAACCAGGCAACGCGAGTTAGATATTATTTTATTAATCCTGCAAACAGTTGCGTAGGTTACCTTAACCTAATTTAAGGGTCAATATTTGGAAATTACGCTTTTGCAATTAATTTCATAACAAAACGAAATTAAGCACAATGACATGAGCCAAATATGACATTTTACATGGTAGATAGCGCCATTAGACAAAGCACAAGCGCACAACCAAAATAGCCCAACTGAAGGAAAAACCAAGCCATGTGATATTCCAACTGGCTTCACCGGAAAGCCTCAGGAACTTGACGCAAACTGCTTCTAGCCGCCATCCTGGAACTTCAAATCCAGCGACGGACTATCCGCCACGATTGTCTTGGCAAATTTATAGGAAGGTGAACTTTCCTACAAAGCGCATCTCCCATTGTATTCAGGATTTTAAGGGGTAGTGTCTCAACCGACGCGAAAACCCTCACTCATCTTTGTCATCACTTAAAAAGTGACCTTTCAACAGATCAGGGGAAGCCGTATTTTCATATTGCGAAGCAATTTCACCACCGGCTGGTGTAAAGCTGACACTGGCAAGCGATGCATCGACAATTTCGCGAATGCGAGGGAGAAAACTTTCCAGAGCTGCCTGCAGGCTTGCCGGATCCAATGTTGCCATCGAAGCACCAGAAATGATTTGAGTCGGATGACCCTGACCATGTTGCGATGCCGCGATACCGGCACGCAACATCGTTTTAATCGTGTCATTCCTCTTGCCTGTTGCCAGACCTTCAAGCCACTCGATTAAGTCTTTATCGGTCTGGAAGTAAAAACGGACAGGCACTACCTTTTTGTCAGGCATTTAGCCTCGCAATGAGATGGGTTTATTGGGCTTCTTCACAACTTCGTAATGCGGTTACCTTGAACCCACCAAATCCAGGATCGAGCCCAATCACCACTTCGGCATATGGCCACTTAAGACGACCGGCGTATGCACACCCGGAGGCATTGGCCATGACAGCATTGGGAAGTACTAAAGCAAATGGGAAACGATTTAGCATATGCTTTCGCAGCAACTCAGATCCACCACCCGTAAACAGAATACGGCTGAATTGCTTTCCGTTACCAACAGTGGTTTCGCAAATATCAGTGATTTGAGTCGCCGCAGCGTCAAGCACCTGGTTGATCACAGGTGTCAAATTGATCCCGCGTCCAGCAGTTTCAAAAATCGGATGATCTGACAACAGTAGCGAATTCGCTTCTGTGCGGGAAATACGAACGTCGAACTCTCGTTGGATATGCTGCATAAGCAACTCAGCTGCTCGACGCACACCCGCTGTATCTCCGGTAGTGTACTTGGGTTCAAGCTCCATGTTTTTCAGGGCATAGAGATCCAATGTATTGAAACCGATATCTACAACAAGAATTCTGCCCTGGACTTCATTTTGAGGAACCCTAAACTTTCCTTCTTTGCTGATCGCCCAGGAATAAAATCCTCCAAGAGGTTGGGCGATAACGATGACCTTGTCTATGGTAATACCATAGTCTTGATCGTTAATCTGGAACCGATGAGTGCCTATCATCCAGCCCATCAACGCCTTTAAGACATCTTTTGCTTTGGCTTCGTCCCTCATTACTTCAACAGGAAACCCGACGACGATTTTCGCCGTCGGGTGCTCACCCGGCCCTAACGCCAGACCAAGCGCCGCGTAGGTTAACGCTTGTTGTTCGGCACTATCGCCGAGCCGAGCAAAATCCATCCGTTGCAGAGGAGTAGCGTACATTTCAACATTTGGTCCAGCCAGATACTCTCTGTCATTGACTGTGACCTTATAAGGCAGGTTTGTGCGCGGGGATTTCAAGAATCCTCGCGACAACATACCGGTGTCAGTGGTTCCAAAACCGATTTGCGAGGGAACCATTACCGAGGATTCTTCAATTACTACTGCTTTGACATTGTTGTTCATACTGTCTTCATTCTCCTATACTGATGGGTCGTAAGGATACTGCTGCGATGCTATCCTTCAAGCGGATTCGCTCGTGTTTAGCTTGGAAAACCCCGCCTGACTGGTTTAGCATTCAGTATGGGTATTTAGAGTCGGAGTAACCATCCCACACAAGATACAGCAGATTCAAGAGGGGTGGTCAATCGACCGACGCAATTGCTCTATGAACGACTCTATTTCGACAAGAGATAGCATCAGATAAAGTGCAGTAATCCGTTGTAGGGGTGAGATATCAGTGCTTTGCTTATTTCAGCTCATTTAGGCCATTTCGCTTGATGAAACAAATGTTCTAGCATATACTCAGCCGCGTTTAGCGATGATTAGCTCACAGATGCCTAATGACAACATTATCCTCCGCACCGCCGTCTATCGAAAACATTGAAGCAGCCAAATTTCCTAATTGGCTCTATCCAAAAAACTGGGACCGTGTTTGTGGGTATTTAGGCACGGCTCCCTTTGTTGCTTTTTATGCGGAGGAAATATCCTTAATCTGGACAGACGGTCACCTTTATGGATCCAGTGAAACCACGTATCCATTTTTTGTGGATGCAGTCCTGTATAACAAGCAAAAGGTCGGACAGACAGTAGCAGCGCTGGGTCACGAAAATAGTTTTCCATTTGGAAAACCCACAACGGTCCTTTCGCCTGCTCAGACGGCAGTCTTTTGTCTCCTCATAGACCGCAGTAATTACAGCGCATGGGTAGCGCGCATACAGGTTGCAAAACAATTTATGCAGCAATTCCCGGTAACAGCGTTGATCCAGCTTCCAGCCTTTCCACCCACCATCTTGACCCAACCCTGTTTCAACTGTACTCATGGATGGATACTCGACGGGAGTTATGCGTATCGAATATGCCCAGATTGCCACGGTACAAGGGTTGTACCTATAATCATCGAATAGTGAAACACCTGAAAAATTTTGCAACTCAATTGGGCATCACGCTCTCGGGCGATTAGAGGCAACAAATATCACTACGCGAAAGAAACGCATAATATGCCTTCTAGATAGTTGACACACTTTAACGGTGAAGATAATTGCTCTATAGAAAGCTTTATTGCTGAAGCGGAAAAGTAGGGGCTCCAAAAATATCAATGTGCAACAACCGAAGGGAATAAAATATAGCGACACCGGCAGCCTAATGCCATGTGATCGGCCCCAGGCGATATTTTTGCTCAGTTTGTTCTTCGAAGAATATCTATTCGGGATACGGAGATCTGAGCGGCTGTCTCTCCAAAACTAATGGAAAATGGCAAGGCAAAACTGGTCGGTCGCGGGCCCACCCCTTCACCGGCCCTGATATTATTGTTGACGATGAAAAAACATCAATTAAAGAGATTGTAGATAGCGCAGAAGGCTTGGCTTCTCAGGCACGATGGAAAAAGCTAAAATCGATCGTAGGAGTCTGAATATATGTTCCCCGAACCCATTGCCCTTAGGAAAATGGTTCAATGCTTTCTCGTGGTTTAATGAGATTTAATACGGGCTTAGATATGGTCTCAATGCCCGACTTTGTACAGTCTCGTGAAATGATCGCTGCAAGCAATTATTACTCCGCTAAGCAACGCAGCAACTCCAAACAAGAGGCCACATGATAAATGGCAACAAAATCAGAGAAGCGTTTACGTTTAAGAACATCCCAGAGGAGGAGAAGGAACGCAGAAGAAGGATGACCGCCCATTCGGTGTTAATGATCCTGGGAGCGGCTGTGGCGGTATTATTGGTTTCTGTTATTTATTTCTATTTTGTCCTTTCGCCAGCTGAGCGCGCAGTTGATATAAGGATGCGCCTGTTGATTAATACGTCGATAGCGGGGATAGGTCTTTTCGCAATCATGCTGGGTATAAATCAAATAAAGGCGATCCCACATTGGTTATCATCAACAATATTTGTTTTCATCCTGATCATCTTGGGATTGTTTTCGGACTCGCCTCAGCAAATCATGGGAGGGCAGTCCACTTTGTACTTTGTGATCCCCATTTTGCTTGCCGGCGTGTTGATTCATTCATACGCTACACTTTTCTTTGCTACTGCCATATCGGTAATATTTCTGGCATATTCGTTGATGACCGACTTTCGGTTCTTCAACCCACTCACAATTATTACCTTTTATTTGTTCGCCGGTATTTTCGCGATGATTTTTCGCGGCCTGGAAAAATCAACCTCTCAGGTTCGTCGGGAAGCAGCTCAAAGTCATGCAATCCTTTCCGAGCTGCGAGGCGGCTTCATGCTCCTGGATAAAGACTATTGTGTGCTTCGGTCAAACGAAGCTGCAACTAGCGTATTTCCAAGTATCGTTGAGGGACTCAGCATCTTCGATGTGATTCGGGATCCCAAAGTTGATATTGATTCGGAAACTTTAGAAACATTGACTAACAGCCTAAAGAGTGACGAGATCGAAGCACAGATCAAAATAGCGGGGCGATATTTTTTCGTAAGAAGCAAAACCATACCGACAAGCGAAAATCATATTGTCTTCCTACGGGAAAACACCGCAGAAGTGGAACTCAATCGCTTGAAAGACACAACACTGGCAATGGTATCTCACGAACTGCGGACCCCGCTTACAGCTATCCGCGGACATGCTGAACTTGCGGTGAGTGCCCCTCATACCGCCGTCTCCAATGCAGTCCGTATTTTGCTAAATACACAAAGACTCCTGTCCATGGTTGAGAATATTCTTTCTCAAACAAGGTTGCGGACAGGCAAAATTGAAAACAAACCGACAGTCACAAACATCAATGAACTTTTTTCGCTCGTAAAATCTATGCTGTCTGCCGAAGCAAAAGAGAAGCGTCTGGAGTTCACCTGGACCATTAGTGAAGGTATGCTGCCAGTCGTAATGATAGACAAGACGCACTTACAACAGATACTTATAAATCTTGCAAACAACGCTATTAAGTTCACTGCGAAGGAAGGCTACGTAAGGGTAACAGCATTTAGATCAGACGACGCGGAATGGTCCATCTCTGTAAAGGATAACGGCGTGGGCATTCCCGCCTCTAAAAGAGCAGAGATCTTCAATGAATTTTTTCAGGCACATGAAAACACTTCTGTCTATGATCGACCCCACCAGGGTACGGGGCTTGGCTTGTCTATTGTGAAAGGCCTCGTTGACCGAATGGGTGGTAAACTACGGCTAGAAAGTACCGAGGGTGAAGGCACTGATTTTTTTGTAGCATTTCCCCTTGTTCTTCCAGGAGACAGGACCATACCGCTTGTCACCCCAAAACAGGCGAACATCAAAAAACAGAGAGTATCAAAATGAAAGTACAACACGACCTGGCATTTGTCATCGAAGACCATAAAGATATCGCAGAACAATACGAACTCACACTAAAAAGTGTCGGTTTTGAGGTTGAGGTTTACTATAACGGCGAAGAAGGGCTCGAACGCCTGAAACGAGAGCCTGCTCCCCAACTTGTTTTGTTAGATATGCACTTTGATGCGCCCGCCGGCTCCAATCCCCTTACCGGAAACGAACTTGCATGGGAGATGTGGTTTGAGTCGGATCAGACTCATATCATGATCATCACCAATTATCAGGAATTCGTTACGATGTATGAGGGCCGTGAAGAGGTCGACGAGGTGTACCTTAAGTCTAATGTTACTCTACAGTTCCTGGCAGACACCACCAAAAAGTACTTGAACAAAAAAAGCAAGCGGAAAATAAGCGACGAGATCAAATTAAGAAGATAGTCAGTAGATTAAATAAAAAAGCACCTCTGCGAGGTGCTTTTTTATTACCACATCAGTTTGAGCAACCACCACCCTGACTCGGAACTTGTTTCAGTAGACCATCTTCCAATAGCGCTTCATGGACCGCTTTGAAACCCGAAGCGGAAGAAAGCGACTTCCCCACCACCTCGCGCGGATCTGCCGCGGCGAAATCAAACCAATCGTTTGTTTGGATGTAAATTGCAATCTCTAGTGTTTGCTGAGGAAACCAGAACGCATTGATGTATTTGGCTGCTTCAAACATTTGATCGGTTGTGACGCCCTGGGATGCCATCAACTCTAGCAGCCCGAGCATTGCCATACCGTGGTTACAGTCCGGAAAGAGAGTCGAATTATCGCAACATGGGCGATACACAGCCGTCGCGACTTCCTCCACTCTCTTTTGTTGTTCGGCAGTTAACGGGATCAAATCAAGACTTGCATAAAGCTCAATGACAGGCTTTGCGGCTAGTGTCCATCCATCCGTAGATGCAAAGCGTTCAAAATGTCCATTACTGTTTTGGACCATAGGTCAGTCTGTTAGGATGGGATTGTTATTTACCAACCCGACCGCCCAGAAAAAATTAAGCAGGAAATGGGCGTTTTCCGTGGTGATAACGATTTGGTCTCCGCTTCCGCTTTGTAGTATGTCTATCTGATCTGCGGACAGGGGATTATTGCCATTTTTGTAGATGGCCGCAAATGCGTCGTAGTCAATAGCACCACTCTCAAGTAAGCGGGGGCCCAGATCGCCGTATGAAACCGGTAATTTGTATCCATTCTTTGGATTGATCTGTTCGTAGAGTGCTCCTGCCGGCTTCAAATCGTTTGCTTTATTCCATTCCTCCTTCAGATAATTGCTTCCCACACCGAGCAAAAAAACAGCAACAATGTAAACGATAGTCCATCCGATTTGCCGAATCCGTTTGTTTGCCCGTTGTTCTTCAGTGATTTTTCGGTTTTGCTTTGCCATAATTTCTATTCCTTTGACGGTTATATAGAGGTGATATCACAAGTGCTGGCAGGATAGCACTTGTGATATCACCACACCCCCTCTCTCAGTCAGTTGACTGGAACGAATAACTACCCGGAATTATCTTGGGTAGGGTTCCATCAAGGATTGCCCACTATCCAGCATTCCCTGAACATCTTTCAAGAAAAGCGACATATCTACAATGGGCTTTTCGATCACCATTTCAGCAACACCTTGAAACTTGCGGCACCAATCTATGTCGGCAGAGGACACAATGATTTTTGTGTTCGGCCAGCACACTCGCATTCTGTCAAAAAGATCAGCGCCATTTACCTCCACCCCGTTTTCGCCGCGAAGGTGAAGATCCAAAATTGTTAAATCTGGAGCTGGGGCATCGGGCTGTTCAATGCGTCTCAAAGCAGCGGGTCCGGTGACCGCAACTTCAGGACAAATTTGGATCAAACTCAACGCCATTTTGTACAACTCTACAAGGTCTAAGTTATCTTCGATGATTAGCAACATTAACTACTCCATAGGTATAATGATTGTGAACGTGCTTCCTGTACCGAGCACGCTTTTGACATTGATTGTTCCCTTCATCAGATTGACCAGCTCTTTCACGATGGATAAGCCGAGCCCCACTCCCCCATAAGTGCGCGTGTCATACCGTTCGCCTTGAACAAACGGCTTGAACATGGAAGCAATCTTGTTCTTAGGAATCCCAACCCCCGTATCGGCTACTGCGAAAATCAGTTCTTTCTTTTTCTTTGCCGCGCGGAAATCCACATTTAGGCTGACACTTCCAGCCTCGGTGTACTTCACAGCATTACTGAGAAGATTGATCAGTATTTGCTTTACGCGCAAAGAATCAATTTTTACTTTTTCAGGAACAGAGCCTTGAACAGAAACGGAAAGCATGAGACTCTTTTCGTTTGCAAAAGGAGTGATCTCCTCCGTCACATCCTTCACCAAATCAGCCATACACACGTCAGCCAGCTTAAGTTGGACTTTTCCGGATTGAATATGAGCCTGGTCAAGTAAACGCGAAACAATTTCGTTGAGAGAAATCGCCGATCGAGAAATAGTCTCAAGCATTTCTTTTGATTTCTCTGCGGGTAGAGGCAGCTTCATCATTCCCGCATTTCCGATGATCACGCCCAAAGGCGTACGAAGTTCGTGTGAAGCAATGCCCAACATGGCTTTGCTTCGGTACACCTCTTCACGGGCTTCGCGGACTGCTTTCTCCATGATGAAAGTTGCCACCCAGATCACCAAAGCAAGACATATTACCGAGAACCAGGAATACCAATTAATTTGGTAGATAGTGGGCGGAATCATAATAAATGGAACAAGCAGGACGGCAGCCACAATAAGAGCAGCTGACGAATGGATAAGGACCGCACCCATAAACACCGGAAAAAGCATTAGGATGGTTGAAGGGCCTTTCACAAGGTTTATGGGGGTGTCGCTGTTGAATAAGATTACAGTGACGCTGGTCACAAAAATTACGCCGAGAATGTTGGCCGGGATTTTTGTTTTCTCAAGCAAAAGGAAAGCAACGCCAAAGACCAGGGTGGCAATCGTTCCCCAAAACAACCTTAGAAACTCCGAGTCTCCAAAGTTGCTCTCGCCGAAAAATCCATCTGGACCGGAATAAGCAAAAAGCGACAGCATGGAGATAGACGCCAGAATAAGTACACCCCAAGCCAGGATTACAGCAATGCGCCTTTTGCGCATATCGTCTTGTGCCTGGATTACAGTATTTAGCAAGTCAATATTGAACATTTCGGTTACTCGGAAACGACATCAACGTAATCAAAGGCAAAACTACGAAGCTTCCAAATTTCGATCACTGTGCTACTGCCGGTCCCAGTACAGCCTGGTAGTTGTCCAAAAAGAACAACGTCAGTAAAGTTAAAGGGGATAGATAAAAAACGGTTTCTCACAATGTTTTTTCCTTCGATGAAGAATCATACATACAGTTAGGTGGGGGTGGTACCTCGACCGACGCGAATACGAGCAGACGCCGAGTTAAACAAAAAAAGAACCCTGCTCCCCCATTCGCAAAGTTCTTTCTTGACGAGTGCCACACCGGTTTTGACCGAAAACCCTAAAAATCAGATTTTGTTTATCTATACGCAGCCAAATCATTAGCGTGCTTTTATCTTTTACTATACACGCGTTGCTCAACAACTCTTCTTCAAAGTGTGTCTATTGTACTTTTCTAAATTAATCGAACAATAAAACAGAGCCACGTAATGCGAGACTGCGTAGCGTCTCGCCAGTGGCAAGTTTGCGCCAAAATAAAGGCGACATCGCGAAGCGTGTCGCGTTACGCATAACGGCATTATGGGATTGCTCGATTTAATTGTTAATCTGCAATAGACATGCTGTCTACTTCGCCAATTCTTATCTACCGCCGGGGGTGTAATATCACAGATGCCTGTGTTCCCTATAAATGGGTGAATGTTTTATGGATTTGCGTGTGGACCATTTGAATGCGTTGGCGCTAATTATCCAGCTACGGTGCAAAGTAACAGTGAGTTAATATTTTTCTAAAACCGCCGCACCTACGGTTCTGGTTCGCCCTTTGCGCGTAATGTTACTTGCATTCCCCCACGAATTTCCCCAGAGATGATCTTATCAGTCAAGGGCGCGATAATTTCCTCATCAATACCTCTTTGAATGCATCTGTTACCTTGACTTCAATGCTTTGTGAACGGAATCGTTCTGCTGCCTGCGCGAAGAATTTATCAAAGATCACAAGCAGCAGCTCCTTGGTCAGCGGGTTGAAATAAATGATGCGACTAATGCGGTTGAGAAATTCAGGGGAGAAATGTTTTTCAATTGAATTATGCATTTGTCGTTCATAAGATTCCCTATCCGCAAATCCCAGTGCTTCTTTCGCGCCTAAATTTGTTGTCATAATAAAAATTGCACTGCGCCCGTCCGCTATATTACCGCGTGCGTCGGTGATGCGTCCTGCGTCGAATAATTGCAGGAAGAGATTTTGCACATCCACATGCGCTTTTTCAATTTCATCTAGCAGGATCACGCTAAAGGGATAACGGCGCAATCGACCCGTAAGTTGACCTTCTTCTTCGTAACCAACATACCCAGGTGGCGAACCAGTTAAACGCGAAACCTGGAATTTTTCCATGAACTCAGACATATCCAAACGGAACAAGGCTTTCTCGTCATCGAAGAGCGCGTTGGCCAATGCCAACGCCAATTCGGTCTTGCCGACGCCAGTTGGACCCGCAAAAAGGAATACGCCCAAGGGACGGCTAGGATCAGATAATCCCACGCGCCCGCGCTTAATCACACGCGAAAGGGATTGAATCGCTTCACTCTGGCCCTGCACCTGTGCTTGCAAACGCTCCTCCAATTGCTGCAAACGTTCTTTATCACTTTGACTCAATTGAGTTAAAGGAATACCTGTGCGTTCGGCGACAATCGAGCGGATAACTTCAACAGTGACTGCGCCACCCAAAATTTGATTACGGTTCAGTACCGGGCCACGTAATGATCCTCCCATTTTCACACGCGGGCCTGCTTGGTCAAGTATCTTGATTGCCTTGCCTGGCAGGAATTCATCATGGATGTAACGCATGGAGATGTGCACCGCTTCCCCGATCACTTCATCAGAATATTCCACTTGATGATGAGGAGGTAAACGATTGTTCACAACACCGCGCACAATTTTTATAGCGTCCTCGGCAGGGGATTCTTCGATCCATATGGGGGTAAAGCGACGTGTCAAAGCCGCATCGCCTTCAATATAACGGCGATACTCCTTCACCGTCGTAGCGCCATCAAGGGAAACTCACCGCGCGCCAAAGCGGGCTTGAACGCATTGGCTAAAATCTCGCCAATTCCTTCGTTTCTCAAAAAGGTATGCACCTCATCTATAAAGAGAACAACCTGCCCAGTTGCATCACGTACTTCTTTGATCAATTTCCCAAGTCGTTCTTCCAGTTCCCCACGGCCGCTTATACCTGTGAGCAAAGCTGTCGCCAATAAGTCCACGATTCGCATCTTTGCAGTGGCGGGCACAATCCCAACATCCCGCGCGAGGCGGTAGGCAAATCCTTCAATCAGTGCAGTCTTTCCCACGCCAGGATCACCCAACAAAATGGGGTTGTTAGATTGCGTTTGCTGCAAGACTCGCCCCATTTGCATCATAGCGTTGTGCGCGTGTTCGTCAAGCACGAGACCGATCTTATCCGCCAGAGCCAGCGCAGTCAGGTCACGTCCAAGTTTGATGAGCAAACCGCTTTCTTTTAGTGGAAGCGGAGATTTTTTCTGAGTACGAGATCCATCATCATTCAGTTTTGCCAAGCCCTCGGGTTTGATCCCAGTTAGATACATCAATCTCTCGATGAATTTTTGTGGTTCATACCCTGCCTTCAGCATCAACTGGCTCAACAAATCAACAGGCACGATTCGCGGATATTGCATGATCGCCAACAAAAGATGGTTAGGTGTAACCTGCGCTCCCTCTGCCAGTTCCGCTGATACTTCAAATTAACCAGCAAGCGGCATGCCATGACAGGCAACTTTGGCTGGACTTCTCCTGTAATCATCTCTGGCGTTGCTTCTTGAATATCAGACAAAGCCTTTACCCCCAACGCGCGCACATCTTTTTTTGAGCGCCATCCCTCGGCATGGAAAGGAAGTAAACTGCGCAATATGCCGCGCAACTCTGCGGGTTCAAGTTGAGTAGTTTTCAAAAGTTCCCATAAGCCATTGCCTTCCGCCCGCGAAATGCCCATAAGCAGAAATTCCACATCGTGCAAGAATATTCCAAGCCTCGCCCAAGCCATCTTCCAAAACATGGCGCGATGAATTATCTATAAGCGAAAGTATTTCTTGAATATTGATGGATGCCCCGCGAGGATCTATCCTTGACATTCAAAATCCTTATCTATTGTTCAATTGCGCAATGAGGTCGTGCGCCTGTGGAGCTTGAGGGCTACCGATCTTGGTCCAAATCTGGGCTGCTTCCTGAGCCAATAGCAAGGCTCGATCAGATTGACCTAATTTCGTTGCACAAGATAGCCATGAGGAAAGACTGACTTGCCACAGCATTTGCATCTCCAATTTCGCGGAAAATTGTCCTTGCTTTCTCATAGTACTCAATTGCTTGATTTGCGTCACCCAAGACACGACGAAGTTCATCTCCGTCGATATGTAACATGGGCTTCTTTTTTCTTCCCGCAATTGAGCCCCCCGGAAACGTAGCTCTACGCGACATATGGGCGGCCCCTAAGTTGGCTAAGGCTTGTCCCTCCAACAATCTGTCGCCAACTTCGTGTGCAATTACCAGTGCCTGCTCGTGACACTCAATCGCTTTATGGTGATAGTTAATCACCTCCTGCGTTTCACATAATTATGAATATGATAACCACTTGTATAAACAAATTGTAGGCTAAATTATACGAAAATTTGCTGGTTTCAGGCTTGCCAGCCAAGATGTATCAATGAGCAATCAAAAGCCTAAAAATGAAATTTCCGAATCGCAACTCTCGTGGATCTTCTTTATTATTTTCTTGCAAATATATTGGTGGATATTGATCTTGGCACCCATGGTGGCTTGTGGAGTGGACGCCCTGGTTCTCCCCCTTCTTGGCGCTGCTTTCTCGGCAATTGCATACGCCGTGATCCTTCCGAAAGTTATTTGAAGATTTCGGGTAACAGAATTGTATAAACAACTTTGCACCGCTGACAGAAAGCCAGCAGTATGAGAACTCGAAAAATTACGATCAAGGCAGCTATAGAAGAATTTTTGGATATTTATGAATCCAAAGATGCCCACAAAACGGCCGCAGCTTATAAAACTGGTCTTACAAAGTTTCAAAATCTTTTAGAGCTTCATCACGTGTCTATAGACACGCCGGTTGATAAGCTTGAATTTGATACTCTGACCGTTGAATTTATAGCCCTCCTTCAAGACAAACGAGAAGGCGTTTCAGTTGCCACAGAGAAGGTTTACCTAACAGCTTTACGACAATTCTTTATATTCCTGGTGGGAGAAGGTTATGCTGACGTCCCTATCATCCGTATCAATAGTTTGATCAAAAAACGCGCTCGCAAAGAAGGAAAGCGTATTCCCCAAGTCGATATTGTGGGGATCGAGATCCTTCTTATTTTTTTGGAGCACTATACAATTCCTGCCGGCACATCCGAAGATGAAGTGTTGCGTATCCTTCGAGATCGAGCGCTTATTTTTGTCCTGGCTGAAGTTGGTCTACGCATCGACGAAGCTTGTAAAATGATTCGGGGACAAGTTGATTGGAATGCCGGACGAGCAATTATCCGCGGCAAAAGAGATAAGGAAGCAGTAATACGGATCTCCACCAGGACAATGAACTACCTAAATGCCTATCTAAGCGCTCGCCAGCGTCTTGATGGTGCAACCGGTAAGCCTTTGATGTCTCTCCCCCTCTTTGTACGTCACGATCTGGGAGCCGGACAAAAGATACTACCCATGACCACTACAACAGGACGAGCGATAGTTGCTGATTGGATATCCAAATGTGGGCTGAAGGATAGACCCGCCAAAACTACCCCTCACTCACTCAGGCACTATTATGTAACGATGATTTATTACGAAACGCGCGATTTGAAACTTGCGCAGGAACTGGCGAGGCATGATTCGTCCGAAACAACAGAGCGGTACACACACTTGTTTGACAGAAGGTTGGATGAAGCTTATAGAAATACGTTTGAAAAACCGCGAATAACACCAGTGGATATAACTGCACCGCTACCCACCAATAATGCAGGATAAATATGGACCAGGCTATTTCTGCTGGCGAGAGACAGGGAAAGCACCGCGCTCATTGGCACTGTGGCCACTGGCGGCATCGACCCTACGGGAAACAGCGAGCACAGATACGGTCAAAATGGATCCGGCCGGTATTGGTGCGTGGCGAAGGTCAGCCCACTCAAGGATATATTTATGACCCGCCCTCCCCACCGATAAATAATGTTTGCTAGTAAACGTCCGAATTTCATTATAGTAAATTTCCGTGATATTTTACAGTTGCGGTTTTTGTCCTAGCTTCACTTGCTGGCTGATATAAATGGCGCTTCATCAAATCATTAGAACAGACACAGGCTACTAATGCTCAATATGCCTCTGGACGTGGAAAAGCCGGCCAGCTTCCACATGCCCAGGCGTGCACAAATATATATCTGGTGCAACTCCCGCCAACCTGAAAACCAAAGGACAGTTGAAAGCTTTGTGGCTGAAACCGGGCCCGATCCAGGGCGTTGTGGGCTTCTATGAAATCCATCTCTTTGATGTTGCCGAAGCGATCCCCTATTCCGCAGAGGAGATAGCCACTGAGAAAGAGTGCCAGCGGGCTGCTCGATACCGACATTGTCCCCATTGTGACCGCGATGTTCCCAAACGCAGGTTTGATAGTGAATGAAAATCTTGTGATAAATGCCTTAGCGAGGTTCATCCTTAATATAGCTAATACCTGGTCAGTAGATGTGTTTGGCCCCGTAGAGCATGATGTCCATAAATCTCATGGTCAACCAATAGCTATGTCATTGGTAAGGCCATATTGCCGTCATTTTATTTCTTATCGCTTTTGGTCTTCATTAGCTACGCGTTTTGACAAGGAAAATGAGCTTAATCAGAATTTCACTGAGAAATCTGATATTAGATTTGTCCAGCGAAGCTCTGTCTTCGTTGGACAGTTATTTCTCTTAGGAGATCGACCGCATTTAGATGTTCAAAATCTGGAGGAAGGTTCTGTTGCCATTGCTTTTGAGAAATTGAGGTATCCATACCTGCCATTGCTGCTGCGATCAAAGTATGTGCCTCACAATCACGGGTGTCGAATTCAACAAACTCATTAACAGCTTCTTTCACATATTTTGGCCATTGGGTACGTTTGGCTCCATAAAGCCGTAAAAGAGTATTCTCCAATAACGCTTTTGATACTTTTAAACGTTTATATTCAGCGTTTTGATCACCGGAGAAACCATTTGGGCTCTCTTGTGAAATCATTGATGGTCGGACATACTTCAGATAGATATTTCCAGGCATACTCGCTGCATACCACATGCTTGCAGTGGTTCCTCGTAAAAAGAAACCTGCTTGCCGTAATAATTCATTTCCCTCTACCTCTATACCTTTTTCAAATTGCTCTCGCGCTCTATTGAGATAATTTATGCAAAAAATTGAGCACAAGTTGAACAAGTGATGACCGGTTATCCATCGATAACGTGCCACCTTATGTGTCCATTCAGTTGGGCTTTCACCATTATCTTCCCACGCTTTCTCCGGTTCCTGCTGCCAATCGGTTTTTCTATCTAGGGCACCGGAAAAAACAATATCATTTGATGCTTGTTCAGAAGCATTTGAAACTATGTATTGGAACATTGTCTTTATGTTATTGATGATAAACGTAAACTCATCCCTACTTAGCATCGCATATTCCAGATCATTAATGATCATATGCGATGTTTTCGCCACCTGACCCAAGATCTGTAGCATTGAAGGTCCGGCGATCCTAATAACATGAAAATATCTATCATAAATTGAATACCCTTTGAAGATATCGTCCGGTTCATTAGCTAATACGCTTCGAATGGCCAGATCGCTGGTTTCGAAGCTGGTAGCTTGTACGCTTGTAATAAGTTCGCTTTCCAAGTTATGAAAAACATCAAGGATGCTTCCGTTGAGGCTATCGAGCTTATTTGAAACTTCCAAACTCCGAGGGATTGCGGACCACATGTCGTTTTCGAAAGTCTCTGCCTTCTCTATGACCTCGCGGCAAAGAGGTAAAACTCTGTAGAGTACGTCTCGATCGACCCCAGTTAAACTTGAAGGAAGGTTCGAGTCAGCAGGCAGGTATGCTATTTGGGTGGAATAGGGAGCGGATGATTTGTTATTCATAATAAACTCCTTAATTCTGGTATAAGCTAAACTTGCAATTTGAAAATATGATAAGACTTCTTACCCTTTCTCAAAATCAAAAGTCTTTGATCAATGGTGTCTACAAGGAGAATCTTTCTTTCTATATCCTTTTCTTGTCTGTTATTAATATATACTCCTCCACCTTGAATCAGACGCTGTGCCTGACCCTTCGAATCAGCAAAGCCTGACTTTTTCAGTAAATCAACTAAGCTTATTCCATTTCCTTGAAGTTCACTCTCGAGCAAATTAGACGATGGAACATCGGTAAAAATCTCGGATAATTCCTTAACACCAACTCCTTCGACTTCCTCGCCAAATAAAATCCGCGTTGCCTTTTGTGCTTTCTCGAGCTCTGTTTCTCCGTGCACCATTCGAGTCATTTCCTCAGCAAGTCGCTTGTGCGGAAAGCGGTTCTGGGGCTCTTTCTGTAATGAGTCATCCTGTGCTAAAATCTGTTCCTTTGATAACAAGGTAAATAGCTTCAAATAATTGATTACATCACCATCACTGGTGTTCAACCAAAATTGATAAAAGCGATACGGGGTTGTCAGTTTAGGATCTAGCCAAATCGTACCCGATTCAGTCTTTCCGAATTTTACTCCAGAGGCAGTAGTGACCAATGGAAACACAAGCGCATGCGCTTTTCCTCCCCTTAATTTTCGGATGAGATCCATTCCAGCTAAGATATTGCCCCATTGGTCACTACCTCCCATCTGCAATGTGCATTTATGGGAATCATACAACATTAAATAATCATAGGCCTGAAGTAACATATAGCTAAATTCTGTAAATGACAAGCCATCTTCCTGATCTAATCTACGTTTGACTGATTCTTTAGCGATCATATTATTAATAGTGAAGTGTTTTCCAATTTCTCGCAAAAACTCTACAAAATTGAGTTCCAGGAGCCAATCTGCATTATTTACGATAATTGCCGGGTTTTTTTTCGCTCCAAAATCGATAAAACGAGAAAGCTGATCTTTTATTCCTTCTAGATTTTGCTGAATTCTGTCTTTAGATAGCAGCTGTCTTTCTTCTGTTTTTCCACTTGGATCCCCTATCATACCTGTTCCTCCTCCAACAACCGCGATTGGGGTATGACCATACTTCTGCAAGCGTACCAATCCCATGACAGGTAATAAGGATCCAACGTGTAGGCTTGAGGCTGATGGATCGAAACCTATGTAAGCGCTGAGCTTTTGCTTCCCCAAAATCTCTTGCAATCCATCTGAAGAATCAAAAACCATTCCTCTCCACTCGAATTCATCAAAAATGTTCATGTATCCTCGATACTATAATAAGCAGCGATTATGCCGTCTGATTTGCAGTCGGCAAACCGTGATGAACCACGATCTTCCAGCCATCATCTGTCAGCGTAAAAATATTCGTAGTAAATGCATAGCCACTGGCCATTTCATTACCAACAATAACACCGATTTGCTCGAAGCATGAAATCCATCCAAGTTTCTCTATCACATTGCTGGAAAAGATCTCTGTTTTAATTTTGTGCATTTGTGTATTACGAAAAATATTAACCCAGCTTGCTCTTATATCTGACCATCCCTTTAGAGGAGTCCAGCCGGGGTGGATACAAACAGCATGATCTGAATGAAGCCATATTTCATCCATGGCTTTTATACTGCAATTGGCCAAAGCTTGATAAAAACGGTTATTTGCCTGCTGAATCTGATAACTAGGTTCATCCATATTGGACATCCAATCGTTTTGATTCCCAAGTGTCTATCAACTTAAGATTTGTTGTGATCTATCATATTTAGATCACACCTTAACTGCGCTATTTGCAACACCGGAAGCCGATAAACTCGTTTTTTACATCAGCTAACACGGCATTCCGGAAAGCACACCGACCATTGATCGCATCATTGAAAAAAGAGCCACCACGGAGAACCCGCGGCCCCTCAGACTCTAGATTCTCCCTTCCATCGTCTTCATTATATGGATATCTGGCGTAAAGAGATGATGTCCACTCCCATACATTTCCTGTCATATCAAGCAAACCATAAGGGCTAGAATTTAGCGGAAAAATGCCAACGGAAACTGTTGTATTCATCTTGGCATCGTTAGTATTGCAATACTTGGTATTGAATTCATTTCCCCAGGGCCATTCGCGTGCATCTGTGCCGCGTGCGGCTTTCTCCCACTCAGCTTCTGTTGGCAATCGCTTGCCAACCCAGTGAGCATATTCCATTGCGTCGTGCCAACTTATACCAACAACTGGGTGATTTGCTGTACCCTCTGGATAATCGATGTCTTTCCAAAACAACGGCGGAATTCTTCCCGTTTTGTCCACAAATTCCTTGTATTGTTGATTGGTCACTGGATATAAATCCATCTCGAACTCTTCTAAATAAACAGTATGTCGTTCCGTTTCCCAACTTAGCTTATCAATTAAATTACTGCTCTGTTTGATCGCGAGTGCCTGTATGATGTCTGACGTGGATCCCATTTGAAACTCGCCTTCAGGGATTTTGACGGTTCTACTTAGTCGAGGATCCCCAAGATATCCTATGGCTATACCCACAGAAGATCTAAACGCTAAATCTTTTTGGGGATTTGTTAAAACCTCTAAAAGTGAGTCTATATGCGCAGCTACTTCGGGTTTCTCGATTAAGTCACATGCGTGACGGATTCTAGTAATGTCATTACTGAACAAATCATACCAAATTTTGTCATCAACAGAAATATCAACAGTGGAATTAGGTGTAAAGCTGATCGCCTTTGTCAGATAAATGTAAGGCTCCACCGAATAATCTCTAAATCGTTTCTTTCCAGATAATAAAAGCATTTTTAAATTTTTGTTTGATGCATATTTTTCTAGCAATGTTTTATCTCTAGATTGAGGCGATCGACGTTCGTCCCGTTGTGTTTCTTTGTTTTGAGTCATTCCATCCGTTACCATGGTGGATAAAGTAATCGAGCGTATATTCTCTTTTTGATTTACTTCCTCGAAATATTTTTCAAGATCGAACAACAAAGATGGATACTCAATTAAATCTCTATAAACCGTTTCACCAAAACGTTGTTGAATGGCAACCATTTTTGCCAGAAGTTCGTTATCGATATCTTGTCCTTGCTCGGTTCTCGACAGTGCTTCTAAAAAAAGAAAGGTGTTAATCGTGCGCTTGATTTTTCGAGGATTCGGTTCAACCCCAGCTAGAAAAACTTCAATTATTGATGAATATTCCATACCGCTGAGCAAGTGATTTATATATTTTTTGACATTCCCTTTTTCCAACGGAGGTAGGAAAAAGGGCAATTGAATAATCTTTTCCAAATAGTTACTTCCTGAAATCACTGCCAAATCGTCACGGTATTTGCTTTCCTTAGAATAACTTGGAAATTTGTGAAATTTTCTGATTCCTTCGACTATGACATCACGATCTACGCCTAAAATAAATACACAACCTGGAACATCCAGAAATAGTTTAATAGCCTCAAGTACTTCAACGGCCTTTTCCGGGACACACCTATCTAAATCATCGATGATAATTACTAGACGTCTGCTTCTCTTAACAAAGTATTCTTCAATTAAGAAGCTAAACGTTTTTTGAAATTGATCTAAAAATTGAATATGGTTTTTATGAATGCTTATTTTTTGGCGCTTTATGGCATTAAAGATACCATCAACTGCACTAGCTGAATCCTTTTGAGCAGTCTTAACTAGTTCACTGAGAACTCCCCACCCAGGAACTAAGGATAGACTTAATCTGACCGATGCCATGCTAAGCGATTTCATAATTTCCCCAAGGTCAATTGAAACATCTCCATCGCTCTGCGTGTCGATGTCGCGATATAAGCTTTCCTCAAGCAGAGATATTTCCTTTTCCAACGAATTATTGCCTGCTATTATTCCCTCCTGACGTATGGATTCCAATACTCGCCCGAGGAGTGAGCGCCATAAAGTCTCTTCCTTTGAATATTTCCAAGCATCGAACCAGAGAGTTTTTAGATCATTGCCAACTCGCTTCTCTAACATATGCATAAGGCTGGTCTTACCAGTTCCCCAACTTCCAAATATGCCAATAGTTAGTGGTGTATCAGCTATGAGTGCCACCTTCGCTAGTGGCTCGACATATTTAGCAAAGCCCAATTTATCGTCAAGTGTCCAGAGGTCGGGGGAAACAATTGCATCCATAAATTTTTAGTCTCTCTCATCTTTCACTGAGTAACATGATCTGCCATTTTGAAGTTCTTAAAGAGACAGCTGAATTTTGGGATTGGTCGCCGACAATAGTTCATATCTATTCTGTCCACCACAGAATTTTTTTACTAGATCCGCAACCTCTTGGCAGATTTGTTCAACCTTTTCTTTTGAGACAGGCGGCAGCCCGTCGACATTAAACTCTATGGCTGTCGTTTCCGGCACGGTAAGGGTATGATTGCCTTGTCGCCAAGTCCATCTCCGCGTTAATACTGTCTTACCTTCAGCAAAAATAATCTCTCCGGGCTCTGGATGTTCCAATTCGTTCGAGCCAAAAGCGACAAAATCTTCATCCCCAATAGCGGGCCTCAATTCAAGATCATTCGTAACATGATCAATCGCATGCCCGCCTACAGGTACCAGATGCTCTAACGATATGAGATTTCCAATATCTACAAGTGCATTGATAGTCGGTAATTCATTGTCTCGAAGTACGCGTCGTGCCATTGCCTCAATTGAGGATCGAAATTCGCTCGGTTTTGCCCCGAACAGGCGATATGCTTCTCTCCATGCCAAGATCTGAGGATGCTCTGCAATCTTTTCAGGGTTAACAGATCTTCTTAATGTGGACTCGGCGTTACGAAGCATTGAAATCAACTCAGCTGAGGAGTTACCATTCTTTACATTTGTGCATATAACCACCCCGCGAATATAACCTGGATATTTCTTGAAGACATTTTCACTGATACTGTAGAAGAGGGCATCTGTTGACATGTTTGTCTCCTTAAAGTTATTTTTAGAGTGTACCATAGTGGTGTCAATTGGTATCTTTTGGACAAATTACTTTGCCGGTTAATCAGCGTTTATGAGGTTAGGATCAACTCTTAGGAATAAATTTCATTGGATCGGCCTCAGTTTCCAAGAAAAGAGATCCATCATCCATTAAAACTGGATATGTTTTAATGTCTGCTGTTCCAGCAGGACCTGCGAGAAATTTACCGGTAAATGGATCAAATTGTGCCCCATGATATGGGCAGATAATGCAGGTCTCGGCAACAATTGGCAACTTTCTCATGCTTGCCTTTGAATGTGGACAATTTCCGTCAACTGCCCAAAACCTTTCGCCCCTTCTCCCTGCTATAAAGTATTGATTGGCAATGTGCAGGGGCAAAGATACGCCTTCTTTAACTTCGTCAGTTGTGGTTAGAAAAATCAATTTCTTCATTCTGACTCCTTGCTTTACCAGTAATATTCTTCGAAATTGCGCCCACTTATATTCGAAAGGGTAAAAAACGTTTTTTCAGGCCCTACAATCACTTCCTGTAGCTCGCCGATAATGATCTCTTTGCGCCAATGCCCTCGATAAAGCTCCCCTAGCCCACCCGATTCAAAACGAATTCCGGACGTTTGGGCGAGAATCTTGTTGGCTTCAAATGCCTGATCAAGATAGCTATATCTGATTTCCTGAATTTCAATGGTTTGACCAACTGGAATGGACATTTGGCCTTGGAAAAAGATTTTTGGAGTTGAAATTACTTTTGTCAACATTACTGTCTCCTTTTGGCAAAAAAATGAGGCAAATCTTGACACAAACTTGATTCCCAGGCTGTGATGAAAGTTGTATGAGGGGAGGCTCTGATACTTCGTGTTTCCCTACAATATCAGACGGGCGTCTGTATGTTTTTTACCCAATTTACACGAAGTATATACACAAATATTACCAAGATATACACGAAAAGTCAAGTGTTTTCGTGCGGGATACAGAGGGTTAAAAATGGTTTTTAGTGTATAATTGATTAGATCAGAGGCCTAATGAGTTTTCCCCTTTCTCTTTCATCTCATAATTATTTGTCTCAAGAGGAAAAAGACCATTTTTATCGGCTGATCGATTCTCTGAGTGATTGTTTTAAGAGAATCCCTTCGGATCGAAGCCAGTGGATCAACCATACAATAGACATGGCACTTGAATGGCATTTACCCTATTCCAGCCTGCGAGAACTCCTTTTCTATCTTATGAAGCCATATTTTCCGCAAGCTGGAAGCATAGAGCCTTTTGAAGAAGAAACGTTAGAGAAGACTGATAGACTCGCTGTACTTGATAATTATTCGGCTCTGGGGGATCCAGAACCCGTTAAAAAGTCTGAACGAGCAAATAAATTGCGCCTCTTGTTCTATACAGGGTATGTGAATACCGAGTTAGCGTTGTTAGCTCTTGCACTTCATGCAGCTCGCATGGAGCTCATCGATGGACTCGATCTTTCCAGTGCCATTCAATTGTGCGAAGAAAATGACGCAGTCTATATGCCATTCATAGAAATGCTAGGATATTGGGATTTGCGCAGTCGAATCGGCGATCTAAGTTTAAGTGTACACAAGAGGAGAAATCTAGTTAGGATAAAACAGACGAAAGATGCTATTCTTGCAGCATCGAACACATATCATGGAGAAATTCTAAAACAGTTAGAATCAATCTTGAAACCTGAAGGAATATCAGCTGAAATCAAACCGCATATCACCGCAAACTTCGGCCTTTATCAGAAGATGCGTCAAGGGTTATCTTTAGATGAGCTTACACAGATTAGGATAGATGTTGTTGTGGCATCGGAGGAGGATTGTTATCAGACGCTTAGATGGGTCCACAAAAAATGGGGCGTAGTACCTGGCCGCACACAAACTGGCGGAAATTTTCGGGACCTAATCGCTACTCCGAAATTTACAGCTTATAGTTCTCTCATCACAAAAGTGATGGTCTCAAGTGCTATATTGCCGCCTCGTCTTGTTGAGTTTCGAATCATGACGGATAAGATTGAGAAAATCAATACCTACGGGGCACTTTATCAATACTTATTTGATCCAAATTTGAAAATTAAGAATGCTTGGTGGCAAGATAGCAAACTATTGGATTTTATCGCCAATAACGCCATGGGTAGCTCAGGCAGAGAACTCTATGTTTTTAGTCCTGCCGGAAAAGTCTATCGAAATTTGCCCAATGAAAGCACGCCCATAGATTATGCATATAAGATACACTCAGAAATTGGAAATCATTCAAAAAGGATCTGGATTAACGGTCAGCCTGCTCAATACTCTCAGAAGTTGCGAAATGGAGATTTGGTGGAAATTGAATTGGATCCAGAATATTCCGGACCAGATCCAAGATGGCAAGAAGTTGTTAAGTCTTCAACTGCATTAAATCAAATCAAAAAGGAGTTAAAGAAACAGGGTCAACCTAAAGGTCGTCAGATAATCAACAAAATACTGTCAAATGAAATAGTGAATTACAAACTTGAGGATAGTTCTTCTGACGTTGATTTCGAAGCTTATTTGAAAGATTTAGCAGAGCGTCTCGGCTACTCCGGTCTAAATGCACTATATCTTGATATCACAGATCCATCCTCTTCTTTGGAAAACAGCCGAAGTATTTCGCCCAATAAGATAGTTAATGAATATCTCTCCAGGAAATTGATCCCTTACATTATTCGAAGAGATGGCAGACCTATTACGAATCCTGATCGGATACACCTGATCCAATGTAATCATAAAAAAGAACAAAAGCGCGTAACTCCTGGGACTGAAATTGTAGGACGAATCCAATTTGCGGGAAGCTCTCATGAAAAATTACTAGTCTATCGAAGCGATTGTCCTGAGTCTCCACAACATGAAGAGGCAATTCCATTAGAATGGATTGAGAATCTGAGATTAGGCCAACCGGCTAAGCTCGAGATTAAGGCCGTTGATCGTATGCGATTGCTCGGAGATGTGTTAGACGCAGTCTATGGCGAAAGTAAGAGCGGAATTTATCTTTTGAGCGTGGGGGCATCAGTAAATAGAGAAAAAGAAGCACAAATCAAATTAACTGTACAAGCTGATACTTGGAGCCAAATAGAGGCGTTATCAGACAAATTTAAGCTCATGAAAAATGCTGGCATTATTCATAAGCTCGATATAAACGCCCTTTCCCCTCTTGAAAAAACATTGCTTAGAGAACCTGATAATCTGCCAAATCTCTATACGCTTCACGCAGTTAGTGATCCCCGGCTATTTAAAGGTCGAGAGTTAGAAATCCAGCAGATTTTAAGGACTCTCAAGAGTAGTCAAAATCTCCTGATACTTTACGGCATAAACCGAATGGGAAAAACATCTCTTCTTAACTACTTCTGCAATTCGGTAGCTAGGGAATACAAGATATTACCTGCATTTGTAGACATGCAGAAGGTGACTAACGAGAGCGAATCAGGCTTTTGGTCAGAATTAATGAAAGCTGTTTCACTTGCAATTTCCAAGGATTTTCCTGGCAGAAGATTTCCTCGCGCCGCGGGAACAGATGAATTGATCAACTATGAGAGATTTCACAGTTGGCTATCAGAGATTTACTCGGTTTTGCACGGATGGAAGATAGTGATATCGATAGATGAACTAAATGTCATTGACGAAGTATGGACTCCTATGGAGGCTAAAAGAGTAGTCTCCAGATTGAAATCCCTAATTGAGTCTGAAAATAGCATCAAATTTATTTTGTGTATCCAGCAGACATTTTACATGCAGTCGTTGGCTAAAGAGGATTCGCCTAAACCAGTCAGTTGGCCTTTGTTAAGAACAGGGACTGCACTCCATCTTCAGCATCTGGACAGGACCTCAGCCGAGAAGCTGGTCCGTGAGCCTATGGGCGAGATGCTACATTTCGAAGACGGGGCAGTCGAGAGGATGCTTGCCTTGACTGCATGCCATCCATATTATCTTCAAATAATTTTGCGTGATATTATCGACTACCTTAATATCGAGAGACGTAATTTTGTTACGGTTAAGGACGTAGATATTATCGTAGAAAATGTCTTGAGGGTCGATATCTATTTCCATATTCTGCATCGAGAATATCAGGGTTTCAATCGATTCGTACTCAGTGCTCTTGCCGCGCTGGAGGGCAAGGATGCAAGGAGCGTTCCAATAGAGGATATTCAAGGGGCATTAGAAAGAAGAGGGATAGATATTGTTCCACGCGGCTTAGTCGCAGCACTTGAAGATCTGAAAGACCGCGCAGTGATTGAACGAGACGACGATGCTAAAGGTTATGCGTTCCGGGTACCTCTATTTGGTATGTGGCTATTGAAAAACAAGCCTCTTGAACTTATTCAACGGCGTAGAGCAAGGAAAAGTCTTTATGAAAAATCTTAGCAACCCATATTCCCGGATGCTACTTTCTGCAACGCCAGATTTTTTCTTTGGAAGACATGCGGACATCGAAACAATTTTGCATGGAATAAGTAGTGCGCAATCAAGTTCCTTTAGTATTCAAGGTATAAGAATGATAGGTAAGACTACACTGCTTAAATACCTTAGTGATCCAAATGCAGCACTCCACCATTACCCATCAGCATTTTTAGACTATGGACCGAATCAAAGGGGCGAACTGATTTTTCAATATATTGATTTTTATGATCGTCAGGGACATCAAGTTATTGATAGCTTATTTGCGGCTCTGCTAAACAATCAACGCATCCGTAACTTATTGCCTTCACTTGACGAGTTGGAAAATAATAGTCATGATGTTGCTCGACTCAAGTCTGCGATTGTTGACGTCCAGACAAGGCTACTTGCAAAAGGGGCCCGACTGATAATTTGTCTAGATCATTTTGGTAAAGCATTTAGCTCGATGGAATATGATACTGATCTATTCCTCAGAAGCCTCACGCCAGATTCATCCTTAATCATTGCTACGGAAAAGAGTCTATCTGAACTCCGCATAGATATTCTTACGTCATCACCTCTAGTTACTATCCTCACTCCTCGTCTTATCGGACTTCTATTCAAAAAAGAAGCAAAAGACTTGATAAGTTCTCCTTTGAAAAAAACCGGTGTTGATTTCACCGAACAGGAGGTTGATTACATACTGCAAATAGCTGGTTACCATCCATACTTACTTACTTTGGTATGTGAATTCTGGTTTAACTTGCATCTGCGCTACCTTGAAGACAAAAAAAGTTTTTTTGATGCAGACTTACAGGAGCGAATGAAATTTCAGCTAGCATCATTGCCTGCTATTTTGGAATTATTTCGACTTATTTGGAGTCACCTTGATGCAGATGAGCAAAATGTGCTAAGTGAAGTTGCTAGAGGATTAGAGAGTGAAGACAAATTTATCTTAAACAAATTAGCCCATAAATCTTTAGTAGTTGCAAATTTTACAACTGGTCAGTACTCTTTATTCGCTGAGGTTTTTCGAATACTAGTACTTCAGCAGCACCCCACGCTAAGCCAAGACAATGATAAGTATATTCGTGATTTGCCCGAACTTGACAAAAATCTCTTGCTATATTTGACTGAAAGACCAGGTCAGTTGTGTACATTTGATGAGTTATTGAAAAACGTATGGGGAGACACGGCTACATCGAAGAGGGCTTTGGAGGCAGCCGTTTATAGACTTCGAGTTAGATTTCAGGATACTGCGGGTAGAGATTGGGATTATATTCAAAACGTCCGAGGTAAGGGGTATATCTACAAGCCAAAGACCACATGAGTACGCTTGCCAAGTAACCACTTGCCGTTCTACGACAAAATACCACCCTCAGGTGGTATTTTTTTTTGAGATTATGACCTTGCGGTCATGACGCTAAGAAACTTACCGACCCAATATGCTCTGATATTTGAACTTAAGCACTGCTCATTTTTTTGAATAGAAATACTTTGTAAATTGGCATCCAATTTATGTTAGTTTTCGAGGCGCAAGTATTCCAAGTCAGCGAGCAGTGGCAAAGCGAGTTTAGTTGCATTTGTAGACTGAAGGAATCCCGGTGGCGCAAGATAACCTGCCTCGCCAATGAGCCAATTTTTTAGAATTGCTTCTGTGACGCCCAGGGGTTGTAATATCTCCTGGACCGCCCGAATGAGCAATTCCCTGTACTTTATTCGATCAATGGTCTTCGGATTTGGCAATGTTGGTGCGTCCCAAGCCCATAGACCTGGCGCTGGAGCAATATAGATAAACCTAATTCGCTGACCTCGTTTTACAATCTTTCCCAGTGCTTGTAATTGTCTTGCTACAACAGCAGAAGGAGAAAGCACACTATACCTCTCAGGCTCGCGGCTTAGCGTCTGCGTTACCACCAATTCTTCCAAAGGCACTTCTCCTGCTTTCAAAGTAGCTAATTGTTCCTGTAACACTGCCAAGATTTCAGACAAAAGGTTTGTTAGCTTTGTGGGGTCACTTTCCTTTGCCAGAATATTCAAGACCATCATCTGTGTGTTGGCTATAAAAAGCGGAGTGTCCCTTCGACGCAAAGCAATGCCGCGAATTTTGTGTTCACCATCGGGGGAGAGTCCGTAGAAGCGATTAGCAACTCCTAAATTTGTATTTGCCCGAGTTGCAAGAAACACAAACCAGGGATAGACAGTTCCATCAAAATCCATCGGTAAATGGGTTGCGCGCTCGATCTCCTCCGCTAGAGCCTGATAATCCTCACGGGTTGCATCTGGCTTGGAAACAAATAGACTATCCACATAGAGGTGAAGCACATCAAAGCCAAGTTCTTCTGCAATCAATTTTGCACGAGTGATCACTTTTCTTGAGAAATAGGAGACGGCTTCATGGGCATTAATCCTGCCAAATCTTGAGTTAGCAAATCCGAGCCTGCCGTAGCAGACGACGGTTAACCATTTGATCCCGTCGACAACGGGTTTGAGCCAGTTCAGAATTCGTCGGTATAAAGGCTCCTTCTTATCGAGAGTCCTCAGCCGGCGTTTGAGCGAAAGCCGTTTGTCGCGCATGGGTTTGAGCATCTGGGGCACCAGCCCCGGGCGGGAAAGGATCTTGATGCCTAAGTCCGGAATCTCAAGTCCTTCTCCTTCCGTCTGAATACTTACAACAGTTTCAGGCGATACATTGAATTCAATCATCAGGGATGCCATCATGGAACTGAAATCCAAAATGGCTACATTTTTATAAATGCCTGGTTTTGGTTGAAAGACTAGTCCACCGCGGTCAGCCCGAATGAGTTCGTTGTATGTCTTGGGAATTTCGCCTTTTTGGTTTTCATAGGGCACCAGGACATCTCTCCTGATCGCTGCTAAGTCCTGCATGGCTGCAATCGCTGCGCCAGGCGAACGCCTGACGACTTCTTGTAATGGCAGGCTGCTCCAGCGCATCTGTTCAATTGCCCCACCCAACTGATACTGGCTGTAGGTCATACCATTCTCAATATCGATATGCCAACGACCATGCAGATGGAACTGCGGCGCGCGGTAGTGCGCCTGACCGTAGTTAAAAAAGCTGATTTCCTTGCGTTTCAATACTGGCATGGAAGCATCGCGGTTGGGATTGAAAGGGATATGAGTCTCGCTGGATGATTTCTCTAAAAAAGGAAATAGACATGAATCCCCGTAATGGGTTTGAATGATATCGGGGTCGTAGCTCACGAGAATACTATTCAATATCGTAATGAGCTGACGAGGTCTATCAAAAGGAAGCCGCATGTGCGATTTGCCGAATTTTGCTATCAAGTATTTCGGTGGCTCGTGGGAAGGATCTGTATCAGGTCGCAGACTCAAAATACGTAGACGGGGAAGTTTAGGTCCTAGTTCCTCTGGAGTATCTAAAGCACGAATGCTGATGATATTCCCATCTTCTTCGGCGGTGACTTTGCAACATGCCATCATGAAGACGTTGTGCTCTGCGGCATATCGAATAGTTAGTGGAATATCGATATCGTAGTAGGTCAGGTCCGGAAAACTCTCTTTGACTTGTCGAAATAATATTTTGTAGATTGCAGGACTCGGAACCCGGATCTGCATCACTTCCTGAGGACCATCGAATAAATCTTCTCTGGTAACTTTATTCAATCCCATCTTTTTTGAACGCAAAAAGATCCATAATTCTCGCAGCCGAGGGAAGGACCCACCTGCATAAAAGGTGATCTCAAAGCTCTGATGGAAACAGTGCGATTTCCCCTTCTCATCAACCAGCCATACCGCAGCTCCATGCTGCGGATGCTCGTATAAATCAAATAACCAGCCGGTGACTTCCTTCATGGGACTTTCATACGCGTTGTTAGCAAGTTCGTGAGCATGTCAATCTCCCCTTTTAATTCCCGAATCTGCTCATGGAGTGCCTGATACATCTGTGCGTTTTCAGCGTCATTCCTCCGACATTCCTCTACCAACAAAACAACTAAGGCGGCTTCCAATGGAAGCAGGTCAGTAGCCTCTGCAATCGCTACCCGCTGCTGTAGGATGGTGTCAAAAAACTTCTCTACAACCCTGCGCTCATTAGGAGCAAGCATATCCGAGAGAGGTTTGAGGTCGGCAATGAGCTTATGTGCCAGTGCCGTTGTGGAAAGAGTATTACGTCCCATGTCTGCTGCTCAAAGAAGTGAGTATTGGAGTTCTGCAATCTGGGAGTTTTCTTCCACCTCAAGGATTTCATCGGCAGTAGATGCAAGAACAGGAAAGAAGCGCTGGTAATCTTCTGTTGGCAACCAGTGTATAAGAATAAACACAGGTTTAGTTTGGGATAGGAGTTGCACACGTTGACAGCACCCGTCTAAAACACGCTCTCGGAGAGAAATGTCTAAATCAGGATCGAAGAACTGATTAAGAAAGTCCAGGATAAAAATTGGATGTTGTTGAGCATCTGCCATTGTCAGCTGATCTCGAAGCTGAAGGCAGGTAGAAGGTCGCCCTAGAATGGGGTGGTCCAATGTTTCGTTCACTGCCGTGGTATAACGACGGACTGAACGACGAAGACTGGCCTGATCTGGAAGCCACTCACCCCCAACAATAAAATGAAAGTACCCACAATATGCGAAACGAGCGATCAGTTCGGTAAGTTCTTTGTGTTGTTTTCCCCTAATAACCCCCAACGAAACTTGAGGTGAGAGTGGTAGACGCGGTAAGTTGGCGAGGGAAATACTGAACCGTTTCTTCATTCCATCAGAGTAGCCGAGTTATCAAACAAAAACAATCCATCACGGGGTGATAACCGACTGGATTTTTTGATGGAATTATTTATTGATTTTTTGATTGAGCCAAAGGTGGGGTGTTAGAAGCGATGCAGCCTAATAGTGGTGGTAATTCCACCATTCTTCTGCTGACCAACTGATCAGAGCTGCCCGGATTTCTTTCCTGCTGCGAAGGCCAAATTTAAGGAAGATTTTCTGAAGATGCGTTTGGATAGTCGCGTATTCCACACCTAGCATAGATGCGATGTCATAATTTCTATATCCCATACACACCAAAGCAACTACCTGTCGCTCACGGATGGTCAGTGAAAACCACTGTTTTCTTACGGCTGAGTCTGCTGGGAAAATTTCGAATTCTTGTGAAGTGGCCTTTTTATCTGTCTGGTTTCCCCCCGCTTCTTCAAAATCTATCCATTCTGCCGACTGCGTATCTTGCGTAGTAAGTTCAAGTCCGGCAACCTCGCTCGCAAAGGCGCGTTTGTCCTTAGCCTTTTTCTTTTTGAATAATCGCTGCAGGAAAGGAGGAAGAAGAAACATTCTGAGTCCTATGGAAATCTGTGATCAACTTACACCAGTCTTCCTCTTGGATGGCCAGGCTCAGAATTAGTCGTACTCTTTAATCCAAGATACAAATGTTATGAGGTTTTAGAACAGTCAGTTCGAGTCCGCGTGATTATATTAGAACATCTGTTCGCTATCAGTCCTCAAAAAACTCTGCAATGTTTTTGTAATGAATCAAGATCGCTTGACCAAAGGGGAAATGAACTCGGAAGTAGAGGTATAATCCACGTTGGCAGTATTAGGGTGCCCCCCTCACCCTGGTCCTGCCATTTTTTTTATGAATTCTTGCTGTTGTAACTAAACCCATAGTTTTGCCGCTTGGGCAGAACTATGCTTCCAGACGGGGTATTTTGAAAATGGCACAAGCCATAATTCCGATCAGTGCCGTCTAAAAATTTTATTTTTCTGTCCCATAGTGTTGTGAGTACCGCTCTGCGTAAAGAAAATCGCGGATTTTCTCTTACAGGACCGTTAATAAGGTTCATTATGCAATAAAAAAGCAAAAGATTTTCTGGCAAAACTATGGTTCCAGAAATTACTCACGGCAAAACTATAGTCACTAGACGCGATACTTATCATTTTAATTTGCCTTGTTCAATATTCTCTATTGCTTCCATCCAATATTTTTGAAAAAGGTCGAATTCTATTGAAATTCCCATGGACTTTACCATTTCCCTAGTCCTAGCATAATTCAGAGACATATTTCGAGAGTAAAAGTCGTACACTGTTTGCCTAATCACAGTCCGCGCCTTTTCTTTCCTTATTCATTGAGAACTACGCAAGTATTATATAACACTTGTTCTAATTGTCGACGCTTTTGTTATAATCACTGTTGTTGAAACTATTTTCATTGCTATGAGTAATCGCTAAAAGAAACAATCTGCACTGATAAAAAATTATGAGCACATTCTTGACACCACCGATGCAAAAAGGTAAGGAACCTCCTTTTTATGAAATGGGCGCGATGCCTTTTCAGGAACTTTGCAGAGACCTTATAGCAGTGCAGGCAGACTTCATTGATTGCCGAATTTATGGAGACAATGGCGAAGAGCAAAAGGGGATTGATGTACGCTGTGACAGGACAGGCGGAGACCTAGAAGTTGCCCAGGCAAAGTGTTACGAGAAGTACTCACCATCAGAAATTGCGAAGGCCTCCGATAAGTTCTTTGAATATCTCGATTATTGGCTTGCAGAAGGGGTGAAGGAATTTATTTTGATTGTGGCGTGTCGAATCTCATCCATAAAGGCAAATGAGCAAATTGAAATTGAGAGACAGAGGTTCGCTCAACATGGAATTGAGTATGAACTGTGGGATGCGATTCGAATAAGGGATATTCTGCGGGAACAGCATCAATTGATTAGCACACACATCACAAATGCCGAATACTGGACACAGGAAATTTGTGGTGCTTCTCCTATTCCTCCTTACAGCAGGCAAGGGACTTTCGGTGTTAGTCAAATCAATGAATACTTGGTAGCAAAAGTTAATAATCTGTCATCGCTCATTAACTCGAGGATCTCCGGCGAACTTGAAGAAAACAGAATATTATGGCGTGAAGGCAGAGGCAGTAACGTAATTGAGTGGATAAAAAAAGTAAAAAACAACAGTCATGAATGGAATGAGATATCCCCTGATCTGCAGGCAAATATTATTCGGCTGGAGGCTGTTGTAAACATCGATTTTTATGAAAACTACCAGCTTGCTCAACAACTCATCGAAGATGCCAAAAAGATTGACCCGGACACTTTCGATTTGAGGATTAGAGCTAGTCTTGAGCTACATGAACATGGCCCTGAGGCTGCATTAAAGATTATTGGTGATAGTCAAGACATAGATTCAATTTGTCTTCGTGCATCGCTCCATCTCCAGCTGAACCAAATAACAGTAGCGATAAGCCTGTTGGAACCGCTGCTGAACATGCAGAACGCAGAAGTTCACCGGCTGCTTGCTTTAGGGTATTTAGGAAGCAATAGCCTCGAAAAAGCTGTCAATGAGATTCAGAAAGCAAAACTTATTGACGGTCGCCTGGAAAGTATTCAGATTACCGACGCTATACTCTTGTATTTTTCTGCACTTTCACCCGCTGTATTATCCAAAACTTTTTTTATCTGGCCCATCCCGGTCGAACTGGATCTGATCAAATCGAGTAATGATGCGATCCAAGGCTTGGAAAAGGCATCTGAAATATTTCTACGAATTGCTCAGAATGAACATAGAACTAAATCAGATCGGCTTTCTCTCTTCGTGTGGTATGCGGCTTGCCTAGCAGCAGACTTTAGAAAACAAGCAGAGGCGGAAACGCAGTTTAGAGATTTACTGGATAAACATCCTACGGACCACCGGCTGATTACCTGGATCGTAAGTAGAAATTTCTCGGCTAATCTCCAGAAGAGCCGCTTAGAACTCAAGAACCTGAGCAAAAAGGGCCTAGCAAATACAGCTCACTTAATTAGCGCTGTGATGCTTGATATCCATATGCGGCATACTCGTAACACACTTTATCTCTTGGAAAACAATAAGAAAGTATTTGTTGAAGAGTTTAGCGAACATTTGTGGGAACATTGGTATATCGAGACATTAATTGTCAAGAATCGGTTTGTTGAAGCTGAAGAACGACTGGCGGAATCTCTGTTTCAGATTGAACTGGAACCACTAAAGATCTTACTGCTTCAGAAACAAAGCCGCATAACAGGAATTGACCAACTGTTTTTAGATTTTTTATTAGACTGCGTTTCCGATGGAAACCATCCTCTGTATTTATTGGAATTGTGCAATTATTATGCATACAGGCAAAATTGGATCCAGATCGTCGAATACTCTGTCAGGTTGGTATCTGATATTCAGACCTGTGCTGCCCTAAAACTAGCTGCATTTTCTCTCTTCAACACCGGTAAGTTTCAGGATTGTAAGGATTTTATCGATCGGCAAAGGATGCTTTGCTTCGAGAGGAAGTTGCCAGATGATTTGAACCTGGTTTATATACAGAGCATGGCTCTTATAGGTGAATTTCAAGAGGCACTTGCAGATTTACGTCAGCTAACGGAAAACAATCCTACTGCTCAGAATCTTGTACTGTTAAGGAATTTCTATATTCAGAAAGGCGACCAGGCGGGATTGCGTTATGTGGCAACCTTAGCCAAGGAAGCAAAAATCAAACCTGATGACATCATGTCATTTGCCAGCTCGGTTCTTTGGTCATCACGTGAACTTGCCAAAGAATTGTGGAGACTGGCGCCAACAGATAAGTTGAGTCCGCCGATGTTGGCAGAAAAAATGATGCTTGGAATCGCGCTTGGGCTTGATCACGAAATCAAAGATATAAATAGATTGCTGCCTGATATCGTTGGCAAAAAGGGAGTGCCGTTACAACATGTAACCCAGGAAGAAGCCGTTGAAATTATCAAAGATCAAAACCGACAAAAGGATGAATTATTTCAGAAGTACTCATCAGGAGAAATTCCTATTCATGTTCTTGCAAAGAGCGCCGGATTTAACTTGTTCGCTTTCTACAAAAATGTTATCCGTCATAACAGTGACAGTTCTGTATTGGCAAGCCAAAAGTTTCCTTTATATGTGCGATACGGCGGAAGACCCTCATTTACAGATTACAAGGAACCTGATTCAACATTCGATATAGATCAAATATCCTTCGACATCACAACTCTGCTTTTGTTGGACCACTTTTCACTGTTGGAAACCTTGGAAACAGCCGTAGAGAATATTCGAATTCCAAGTGGTACTGTTGTGGCACTGGTTCAAATGAAGGATGAGCTAGAGAGATACCAGCCTGAGCTTGTTCGAGCATGTAAATTGGTTTCGGACTATTTGGCTGAGGGGAAAATCGCGGTGATTGCGAATCAGCCCGTTATTAAAAATGTGAGTATTTCCGAAAGTGAACGATTACTAGAATTTCTTGCAGGAATAGGCAATGCAAACGGCTTTGTGATTGGTTTTGGATCTCGGCAGACGGCTTGGCTTGGACTGGAGCAGCGCCCGGATTCCCTAAATTTTGCAACTTGTGCCGACCTCGTTGAAAACTTGCGCAAGAACGGCATTATTACTGAAAGTGAGAGACTTGCAGCCATTGACAGATTGGGCTCTGAGGGGCAATACAGCACTGGTGTGTTTATTCCCTCTGGATCCAGCCTATATTTCATTGCAAACACAATTACCCAAATCGCACAAACTGAACTGATGAGGCAAATATGTAATGATTACTCAATTTGGGTTGAAAACAATGAACTGCTGTCGATTCGTGCATCCATTAAGGATGAAAGGGATCGGGATGGGTTTGGGCTAAAACTACAAACGTTGACTGATCATGTAAGCCGTGGATTGGACAGCAAAAAATATACTTTTCTTCCCTATTCGAAAACCGAAAGCAATAATGAAAACAGGAGCCGGAACGACCTTTTGTTACAGAATCTTATAGAGAGTATCAATTCGGCGCAAGAACCAAAGAGTTATCCAGTAGTTGACGACTTGGTCATCCAAAAGCATTTGCATATCCGAGGAACTCAAATCCTTGGGATCTTTGATCTGGCTTGGTGGTTCCACAAGCGGGGAATAATCTCGGAAGAGCGTTATTTTGATCTTCTAAATGATCTCAGAAGAGCAGAACTAAGATATATCCCAGTTTCAAGTGACGAAATCCTCCTTTCTCTGAGAGAAGCAAAGATAGAAAACCGCGAATTGATAGAAGGTACAAAATTGAGATCCCTCAGAATGTCCTTTTCGGCATCTTTGCTTTTTGGCAAGAAGCTTCAGACTCCATTGGGACCATTCGAGACTATAGAGTCTCTCGGAGAGTTTGAATATTTACTTAGTATGGTACATGGAGTATCGCAGGCGATCATAAAAATTTGGGAAGAAAACATTCCAATAGAGCAGAGAATTATCAAATCGGAATGGATTGTGGACAATCTCTTCCTGGATTTTCTGACCCTTTGCACTACCACAGGTTGGGAGCGAAATTCGGAGGATCATACGTTTCTTGTTGGGCTGAGCCTGTCATCCTTTTTCCTGCACGGGTTGCAATTCCAGTATGATTCGAATGGGAACACAAATCGAAAGAAATACTTTGAATGGGTATATAACGTGATTTGCGAACCTAGGTTTAAAGCGAATCAAGAACTCATGCGAGTGACCGTTAGTCACATTAAAAACACCTTATCCAAAGAAATTTCTGAAGAAGGAGATACAGGGCCTGGAAGAATAATCCGTGCTTTATGTGAAAGATTGTATCGTGATTTGCCTGATCCGCTTAAGTCGTTGGTAGAAGAAGATAAGAAATTTTTACACAGCATTGGCGTTGAGATGATTAATGTAGTCCAAATGGGAGATCTGCTATTCCCAGCTGAGACATTGTGGAACGAAATTGCCGATGTGATTTTTGGGGAATCCAAAACCATAGCAGCTATTCAGCCAGAAGCAAACGTTTTATTCATGTCAAAGTCCTCAGAAAAAGATTTTGCTGTAACCTTGATACATCCTGCCAGTAAAAAAGAGATACCTATAAAGTCTACCGACTTCAATTTCTTAATTGGCGATCATTATCAAGCATGGATCGACGAAAACACGGGCTCCTTTGCCGAATGGTCACGACAACAGTTACAAGATCAGGTCTACCAGATTTCGAATTTGAACAGCCCTGCGCAAAGGCTTGACGCTCTAAATAAATTACGAAGAGCCAGTATAGGTAACTCCTATCAGAGGCTGGAAGAAGCTCTGGCAGAGACTCAAACTCTCAATTTCAACCAGATTAGCCCATCAAACCTGCAAAGTTTACAGGAGTTTTTTGGCGTAAAGGATGGTCTAAAGAAAACAAAAAAAGTGAACAAGATGTTAGCTCAAGCGGCAAGATATCTGTACAGTCATCACAATCTAGCCGCGGCAATCACCAGATTGGCATCATTGCCAGTTGAGCTGCCAGGATTTTTGTTAGACGAGATTAGAAACTTAAGCAATGATGATCGGAAGAAACTTTTCGATGAATTACATGTTAGTCTGAATACACCGTTAAGTAGGATCCATCTGATCCGAATAATGGTTGAATATCCAAACGAACGAGAAAGATGTTCCCAGTTAATACACACTTTTTTTAGCGAAGATATAAAGGAAGAGATCAATGCGTTTAGACAGGTTCTCTCATGGGTTTTAGATGAGATAGACAGTCAACCAGAAAGCGCAGAGTTGTCAATTGAGGAAAAACTATTGCTTGGCTGGGGACACTCGAGTCAAATTTTCAACATTTTTAGACGATTGGCTGTTCCACTTGACTGGTTAGGCAAGGTTTTCAAAGACAGGAGAGCGTCTTTACCTCTTCGGTATGTATTTTCAAAACAGCCGATGTTATGGAATGATGTAGCATACGGTGGAAACATTGGTTGGCTCTCTTTCAAGATCTCAAGCCTGAGCTATTCCCTAAAAGACCATAAAGAATTGCTATTGGAAGTGGAAGACAGCCTGCTCGCTGAGATCTTCCCATCAATAGATGTATTGACGGATCGACATCGTTTCAACAACGTAGTATCCTCGTTTATAGGTGGGGAATTACTGGAAAAACTGCAAAATCTCCTAACTAAAGAAGATGATCGTTTAGTAATTCTCAATCGGGCTGCGCTGAAAGATCTCTCGGTGACGGCTCTTGGTTGGTTATCAGATTCTCAATCATCTGAATTGCACGTACGTGGATGGCAGATATTATTAGCGATATACCATAATCAAATGCTCCCAGATGACCTTCTTCCAGTCTTTGACCAGGCAATTTCGAAATTTGATTTTCAGACGTTGGTAAAAGAAGATAGCACTACAGGTTTTATGAGTTTATATTTTAGTACGCGTCAAGGCAAATACTTGTCGGGCGATACGTTGAATTACTTAATCACGCAAATTAGTGAACTTTCTAGGATTGGTTCCACATTGGTCTATGGGAGCGAAAATTCACACCAGTCAATGCGTAAAGATGAAGTGATTGCCATTTTGCTAGATTCATCAATCCACTTGGCAATGGCAGCGACCACCGAACCAACATTCGAGATGTTTTCAAATCTAGTGATCAACATTTTAGACAATTGGAAAGATGCAAAAGCAATGACCCTTCGTTTATTGAATCGTCTTATAACAGAAATTCCAATTCACCAAGCACAAAAATTGGGAAAGGTACTTCTGGAAGTTCGTTCTAAATGGTAGAAGGGAATTGGTGATATTTTGTTTGGCCAATAACTTTTCTGAGATCGTCTTCACATTAGCGATGAAGCCAGACGAACTGCCGATATTGCTCGACTGGCTTTTCTTCAAATCGAATGCTTGATTCTCTTTGAAATAGGCACAACCACCTTCAGTCATTCCTGCGCAGACTAACCTCATCCAGCCCGCTTCATCCTCTGTCGGGGCGTATATGGCAGCCAATGCAATTAACGCTCGGGCCGAATCATCCTTGATAGGATAAATGGTACTCAGTGGAACTGGATCGTAACTAGTATAGCTTTTCGCTTGGACAGTATATGCGATCACAGGCAATACAGCAGATGCCAAGAATAATGCAAGCTTTTTGAATTTCATGATGTGACTCCTTTGTATTGGAAGTGCGTGCCACTTTCAGCCTTTTTATGATTTGCTGAGCCTGTTCGTAAACATAATCAGGCAGGTGATCACACGAAATTCCACGTCTGGCGAAGAAGTTGGGTATACGGCATTTGCGCGGCATAATCCTGTTACGGTTTCATTAGTTTTTCAAATGACCCAAAGGGAGCGGGCATGTGGCGGATAGCAAAAACAGTAACGAAGTATGTCAGTATGAGCAATACTATCCCTATGAGTGCCAGGGCAACAGCCTCACGCACGTCCTTATTGGATATCAATCTTCTGAAATAATTTGCCATGCGAGCATTCCGTTGATCCAGTCATCATCGACACTGCCTGAGTAAATAAGTGTGTTAGACGGGCTAATGGTCAAGCCGCCATAATCTTCACTTGTAGGGAATCCTCCCTCAATAAAGCCGGCGTGTTGACAAAACTTGTCGCTCGCAGCGCACGCGCTCCAATCCACCCCCTTGGATGAAACATGACTCCCGGACACTCGCAAGGTAATCTGGTCGCCCACAGCAATATCACTGGTGCTATCACTGAAAGAATAATCGTCTATTTTTAGGACTGCCCACGCCTCGCGCACCTCTCCCCTATGCACATATTCGATCCTGGCAATTGAGCCTGGTCGCCCGTAAATTGAAACATCCTTAATCTCAAGCACCTGTGCAGAGAAAGACCATGAGTTTTCGCTATCGCTGAAAAATGGCACAGGATCAACTTCATCGAGAGACGTATCGGTAATAACAAATGTTTTTTCCGATGCCGTGATCGGGGTAGGTGTATTGCTCGTACTAGATATTTTCGCTAGCTGAAAAACAACCATTACGGCAACTAGGGAAAGTAGAATGTAGGTGTGTTGTAGAAGTTTCATGGCCTGAGATGTGATTCCTGTGGGTAATCTGTGTTGAAATCGTCGAAGCGAGCGAGTTCGTCACTCAGAGGTTCTTGACGTGTTACCTTTTGTTTTGGTTGGTTTTGATCAGGTCGGCGCACTTCTCCTGGATCTTCACCTCTCGCCGCGGCAGCCACTTTTTCTCTTTGCATCCTGTCTTGCATTTTCTTCTCGTCGCGAGCTTCCTGCTGAGTTTTGGTAATGAACATGTGCTCAACTTCAGTTGGAGTCATCACTTGGTTCAACAGGTTCCATTGAGATTCGGGGATCATTTGCTTGATCGCCTTGATCGCAGATTTTTCCCAATCACCAACTTGCTTGTAATCTTCCGGATGAGCTGCAATGACATCCCGAATAACTTGCTGGACGTGATCAGGATTATTTGTGCCAACGTGAGGGATACGTACCAATGTGGGCGGCTGCCAGTGTCCTTTGATACGAGCGCGGAGCCAGCATTGAAGCGTAGGCAGGTCCAAGGTGATATCGCCGTAACGATGGGAGCTGCTCAAAATTGCTCGAATGGTGTCAGCATCATCGGGATCTGGCGAAAAGAATGCCTGGGTAGATGTGTTGGCAAGTAGAGACTGAACAAGCGCCTCCATGTTTTCTGTGTCTTTCATCATGGCAAGCGATTGAGTCAAGACAAACATTCTTGCCCCAAATTTTGCGCCTTCAGCCAACATGGTTTCCAGTCTCATACCGGTTCCAATTTCCTGAGCTTCGTCGATAACAAAATAAAATGGGATTGGGTTTTTGAAAGTCGCCTTTCTAAAGGCTGCATCAAACACGTTGTACACAACGCTGGCGATCAAGCGGGCACTTTCTCGCCCTATTTGACCAGTTGGCAGGCGCATGATGACCCATGAGCGATCCTTGACCCATTGCTCCATATCTACAAATGAGTCTTGGTGTAGTGCTGAGAATAGCCAGGGAGAGAGTTCTAGCGCCATGACTTTTGACAAGATCGGCGATACAACTTCGGTAATCCAGCCCTGTCCTTTGTTATTGTTGTCATCTGCACCAAATTGCCCAAGGAGAGCATCGAGCGCGAGAACACCAAGGCGATCAGCGCCCTGAATGTAATTCATTGCGATGTGTCGCCACTTCTGGTTGTATGCTGAGAACACCACATGAAGCAATCCCAAGATTCCCGGCATTTGTGGACTTTCATCTAATCCCATTCTTCCAGCTTCTTGCACATGAGCTTCCAATTCTGAGGGGTCCGGGGGAATATCCAAATCTTCTTGTTCGGTGTATCTTTCATCAGGGACGTGCGCTTGTGCTTCCGGTCCTGATGGACCTGGAATATCGTCCAATGACAGTTGTGTTGCTACTTGCGCCGGCTCTTGGGTTGCCAGTTGAGTCGTTTCATTTTGGGGAGCTTGCGTATCTGGTTGAGATGCGCTGGCTGGAGATATCACCACGCTATCACCAGTGGGTTGGTTTGCCCCTAATCGTGCGAGTTCGGCTGCGCGCTGGACCTGTGCCTGGTTCCAGGCATGAGCCAAACGGAAAAGCCCAAGGAGTGCGGCTTGCATACGAGGTCCCCAGTAATCATCCCAAATGCGACGACCAATTTGAACAATAGCGTTACCTGCCCACGAAAAATCTTTGATGGTGAGCAGGTTCAACGGCACGACTTCCGGCTGATCGGGGGAAATAATGCGGAGACGCTTAATTGCTTTTTCGCGCTGTTCTGCAGGCAGGTTGTGAATTACCTCGAGGATCCCATCTGCCAAGGATAAATGTGGATCGACGAGGAAAATCCCAGGTGCGTCATCACCTCTTTGAATCAATTGAACGAGAGTTGAGTAAGCAATGGATGTTTTACCCGAACGACTACCACCGGTTGCAATACCGTGCGCATCGGGATCTATGCCAACTGGTTTATCGTCGGCGACGCTGGTCCCCACTTTGAAGGGTGCTTCTAAAAGCGGCTCGGACGGCGGCGGTGCAGGAATTTCCTGAACAACCTCTCTTGCCATCACGCCGCTTGTTTCGCCCATCTCCGGAGGAGCGACCATGGCTGCCATATCTGTAGCCGAAAGAGTGATTGGGCAGGAACGAATAAACGGCCATTCTTTATCCTCTGGCCTCATTGGAATCCATTGGTTGTGTCCCGTCAGGAGAGATAACCCGTTGGGTGCAGAGTCGCCATAGTAAACAATCGTGGTCTTGAGCAGGATATCTTCAATCTTCGCTTCGATGATTGTCTTAGGAATCGAACGCCAATTCATCCAATCGAGAACGCCAAACGTAGCAACGAGTGCTAGGATTGCCCCGGCCAGCGCGCCTATAATGCCGACAAAGATGTTCATCCATCCTGCGGTTGTCGCACCGGCAAAAACACCGGCGATGATGATGCCGATCGCTACAAACATTCTCAGCATAGTCAAGCGCATACCCCAGGGATTGGGTGATGAGTCGCCAACACCCGACTCTGTGCCATACGAGTAAGAAACAAGCGCCTGCAACTTGGCTTGCAGTTCAGGATCCTTGCCTGTAAACCACATTCGAATACCGTTATCGTTTTTCTCTCGATGATTCATTAGGTATCCACTGACGGCCAGCATTGGATCCCCTCCCCTATCCGTGAGAGATACCGAGGGAACATGTGTTGTGTCCTTAAGGGCAAATCTCATTTCGGATTGCGGGATTGCGCTCGCCGGCAGTTTCACCCATCGCGTTTGCTGATGAGTCATGGCAGCCCATGAACGTATTGCTCCATCTGCGGACCCGGACGGCGTAAACATACGCATTCGAATACCCTTCTCGGTGCATGCAAGATCAATGGCTGATGGAAACGGGAGTTGTCCAAGCCATGATGCAATTTGCGCGCGGTTCTTTTCAAGAGGGATAGGAGCAAAGCGAAGCTCCCAGACATCCCAACCAGAATTACAAAGAGGACAAGAGGGAGGCAGGGCACCGCTCAAATATTCCGCTTGAGTCCGTGTGTCGGCGTACGGAGTGCCGCAGGTAGGGCAAAAGGTCTGGGGAATACTCATTCCTGTGACCTGACAAATGTGGTGGCGCCCAGTTTCTTCCAGAAGTCAAGCCAGACAGGAGGAATAGTTACATTTACAGGGAATAGCGCGCCGCGCCCACCTGATGGAGCTGCTAAAAAGACTCGAGGCGGCAGCAGGAAAACACGCTCGGCATTTGCGGCCGCTTCGCTCTCAGGTACACCAAGCGAGCGGAAGAAAACCTTTGCTTCATCTGGACTCATGCGACCGATAAACGCTGTGGATGCCATGCTGAGGGATGTTGGATTCTTTGCGAGATCGCCGGGGAGATGGGTGACCAGAGACACGCCAATACCACGCTTGCGCGCGCGACGTCCCAGTTCGTCGAGAAGATCTGCAAACGCTCCGCTTCGAAGGAGACGCCAGCCTTCGTCGATGTAGATGTCCATTGGTTGCTTGCCCACTGTGACCACATGGTAAATGAACCATGCAAGGACCGCATGAACGATTTTCTTATTTGCTTCTCGAAGCGTGGAAAGGTCAAAGTTGTACCACTGACCAGGCTCAAGCTTTGTCGAAAGCAGAGCATTCTTTCTGTCAAAGAAACCATCATTGACACCACCGTTTTGATACTCTTTCAGAATAGCCAAAGGAATAGCGATGTCTGGTGAATTGACCGTAGCGATTGCGTCTCGAAGATCTGCCATTCCCATGTTGCCTGGAAATCTTTCCCATCGAGACTGCACAGCTTCATGCAGTACCGCGTTAACGCTGGGAGTCATTGCCGATTCGCCAGCGAGAATTGTCATAATGAATCGCACCGCCAAAAGCATGTCAGATGGATTGTCTGCCTGTAATGGATGAAGCAAACACATATCTTTGTCGGCAGGAATGCCGGCAGGGACAACCTTCCCGCCAACTGCCTCACAAAGCGAATTGTTCTCGCCTTCCGGATCAATAGATAGAACTGTGCGCCCCTGTAATAAACGCTGGAGCATCATCCAACGCACGAGGGTTGTTTTGCCAGATCCCATTTCGCCCAAAAGCAAATTGATCGCGTGCGGAGGCGGGGCAAGTGTCGGGTCTAGTCCTCTTGTTGTTGAAAAATAAACATCACGTCCCTCTATGGTGTGTGTGCCTATAAAAACAGAGTCGTCTGCAGGGAATACCTGGCGCGTGGGTGGCGGTAGAAGTGGCAAAGCTTCTTCTGGAAAGACAATCGGTTCATCCATTTCTGGGAAAAGATTGCCGCCCGGCTGGAGATAGTGCAGCGCGCGCTCAGCCACGTAGATCAATCGTTGTGCTTGCATGCCGCGCGCTCGTAGTGCAGTTTCCATAAGCTTGCGTGCACGCTCAGCCTGGTCATAGTTGTCCGGTTCTGAAAAGAGAGCCGCAAGTAATGTAGCTCTGAATATAGGCTTGCCAAGTGCAAGCAAAGACTCTGCTTGGTCCATATTTTGGTTTTGTGATGTCTCAGCCATGGACGGACGTCTGCCTGTCTTGGTGGCCAGAGCCATCAGCAAGCCTTCTGAAAGTGTCCTGCGCGCGCGTATCGAGCTTTTCATTGCGTCTGCAAGCTCTCTGCGAAGCGAGATCGAATACATTGTTGGTGTTCCTCCATAGAACACGCTGTAACTCATGCGTGACCATGGACGTTCACTGGAACCTGGCAAACCGGCCGCTCGTGCTGTAATCGGAAGGAGGACCGCTGCGGGAAAGCGAATGTGGTCTTGATCAAGCGCGAGCGCTGCAGGAGCTACCTTTGAGACGTATTCGGCTACCTTGGAGTCGTCTTGCTGTTGGATTGGTTGACTTCGTTTAAACACAGCACCTCTTTATGATGACAGGGAAGGATTTAGTATCCAATGAGCCAAGGCTTCCACTTCTTCTTGTGACAGATATTTCACCTGAACACCATACACAGCGCACATTTCAGGAACACTTTGCCACCACGGACTACATTCAGGGCCCATGTGGACAAACTCTATAATTGTCTTTCTTGTGTATGGGATTCCTTGTTGCTGAATAGCCAGCTTGAGACCATCCATCAAAATGGATAAGCCCTCGGTCTTAGGTTCGGGCCATGACTCAACCAGGTCATAGAACTTTTGCCGCGGCAGTGAATCCGGCCAGAAGATTTGCAGGATCCGTAATGTCCAACTGGGTTGCATGGAGTTGAGCATTTGTAGATATGCAGCCTCTGGACGAACCTCCGGGCGATCTGGGTCGGCGGTCATCTGTGCAAAGACTCTTTTCTTGCCATCGTGACCGATAAGGGCATCAAACCCGTCTACCTGTACAAATCCGCGCGCGAGAACAAAGGATTGAGTAAACCCAATTTCTTCCTGCTCTGCTGCTGAAGCTGGCTTTTGCTGATTCATTATTTGCCTCGTTCAAAGAAACTATCTGGTAGACCTAACTCGTTTGCTCTAAAGCCCATCCGCGAAGGTCTATTTCCTGTGGATACCAGCATATTTTTCTCTTTATCGAATTTGAATAAGAAGTTGAAAGCAGGACGCGCGGCTACTTGCTCGACTACTGGATAGACCTCTGCGATCTCCCGCACAACCTGACCATGCGTGCCGCTTCGTTCTACATGGACAACAGCCGTGACTGCTTCAGCAAAGCTTTGAGCAATTTGGAAATCGCCGAGAAGGGTTGCGTCCGGGTGGGAACGGACCACCTGCAGAAAGCGTGGCCAGACATGCTCTGCGCCCGTCGCGTGAATGGTGAACGCCGAATGTCCGTGTCCTGTAGCTGCCGCGCGGATCAATTCCCACGCTTCAGCGCCGCGAGCTTCGCCGATTACTACGCCGTGAGGTCTGGAACGCAGAGCGGCGCGAATCAAATCATAGGTTGTGATGGGTGGAGGTCCACCTTTCGCCTCCGGACGCGTGACTGTATAAACTATGTTCTGCGCATCCGTTGACGTACTGCCATCCCAGCCATTCAAAACAATTTCGTTTGAGTCTTCGACGATGAACAAGCGGATTGCACCAGGCGGGAAATACGTTAGCATCTCCTGAAGAATCTTTTGGGCGATGAATGTTTTGCCGGAACCAGTCGCTCCGGAGATGATCAGCGTCCCGCCATGAACCATGACGGCTAGCAGGTAGTTTGCTGCCTGCGGCGAAAGCACACCATTACCCACAGGCAGATTGATCGCGCTGAAATCTGGTCGCTTCACAGGAGGCAGTCTTCGTTCACACAACACGGAAAGACTTTCTCCTTGAACGATTGCACCTGGTCGGCGATAGGACGCAATACGCAAGGTAATGATTTCTCCGTATGGGCACGCCGGAGGCATGATGAAGTTGATACGAACACCTTTGCGGATTACATGCCCATCCGGACCAGGGACCATGACTTGCAACATGGCATCGGCGATTGGGTATTCAGGAGTGGGAGCACGCTGGCCGGCGCGGTCGATCAACACACGCAAGCCACTCCCTATATTGGATGTCGCGGGACCTACATACACCCAACCTTCTTTTGTCTTATACACATAGATGTGCCCCATGTTTACAGCGATGTCTTCCACTTCGGGCGATGCGATGAGTTCGAGAAGTTGGCCCAGACCGGAGAGTTCGCCGATCAATCGCAAAATCAATTCATTCTTGCGTGGAGAGAGGTCGATGCCTTCGTTGAAGGCTTTCGGGGCAATGTCGGCATATACCTGCCGCGCCATCTCCTCGGTTTCTGTGGGAGTCAGTGTTTTTGTAGCGGCGGCGGTCGCCTTGCGTTCCTGGGCTATTCTGGATAGTTCTGCAATCCAATGAGCCTCACGGTCTTTATTGATCGTGTTGTCAGGAGCGAAAGGCACCGCGTTTTGCGTGAGATCTGGGAACATGGCTTAATTCTTTCCAAAACTGAAGAGACTTTTCTTTCGTTGTTGCGCTGCCCCAGGGACAATGCCTGCAGCTGCCGCGCTTTCGCGAATATTCGGGGCGAATTGAGCCGCGTAGTCTATAAGTGCTTCGGTAAAGTCACCGATCTCCTCACACTTCTCGCGCTTGTATCTCCAGACCAGGTTATCTTCGATGCGGTCCGAGTTGACTGCGATTCTTGCCAGCTTGCGATCTGTGTAGGGGAGTACGCCATTTGCTACGAGTGGCAGGTTAAGACCCCTAGACTCGAGCGTTCTCAGCAAAAGATTGTGGGTGCTTTTGAACTCTTTGCCATCGACCTTGTTGTAGCAAAGCTTGACACGCTGCCACACAAACTGCATTGCCGCTTCTTTATTGGATGTGGTTCTCAGGGCTGCAATTAGGTTTTCCACCCACTTCGTCACAGCGCCAAGATCGCTGGCTTCCGGAGTTGCCACGATAGATATCACCTCTGCGTTGCGGAGAGCTGCCCGGTGAATTGGATGGGATGGATTGATACCAACATCCATAACAACAATGCCGTTTGACGAGACGCCGGCATCATACAGACCTGATATGACTTCATTGACTTTTTGTTCATTGCCCATCGAAGGATCTGCGAGATCATTTACCTCGATAAGCCCTGGCAAAACTTTCAATGTCGGCAATGAGGAGATGGGCGTAAAGGCGTCGAAGTAGGCACCACCGGCGGCCGCCATGACATTCTGACCGAATGCGGGCGTAGGGACATTGCGGCGCAAAAGATTAATCACAGAGGAGCGATACTTATTGATAGCGCCATCCAACTTTGTGAGATAAGACATCGTGCCGCCGTTCCCATCGGCATCGACGAGGAATGTGCTGTAGCCTGACAATGCATACAAGAGCGCGAGATTGACAGCGATCGTAGTTTTGCCTACTCCCCCTTTGGGAGAAGTGACCGCAATTTTCCTTGCGACCATGTTTGACGTAATGCGCGCCGCGACATCGCCGCCCAGGACCACGCGCCGATATTGATCATCTGCTCTTGCAGTTCCCGCGTCACCGCGACGAAGTTCCGTCAGCAGATTATCAACGTCCATTTGTGAGGGAGGATAGCCAAATGTCGGGACTCTTGTAGTTGCTGCCCATCCTGAAATGTTGTCGCTTGCGCCAGCGATTACATAAATAAGTTTGCCAAGTTCGGCGGCTTTGGTCAGTGTTTCGGTGGAAGTGGTGGTCTCGGGCGAGACAACCACCACACCACTGTAGTTATGAATTTCGAGCTGACTTGGAGTCAATTGTCCAAGCATTGCGGATATCGTATGACCTTGCTCCATGAGTTTTTGGACAAGGCCTGCTGTTACCGCACCCGCACCTACTAACATAATGTTCATTGAAAACTTCCTTGTTATTGAACGGGTGTTGCTGGAACAGCGGTTGGAGTTGCTGTTGGCAACGCTGGCGGGTTAGCAGGGATGGCGGTGATTGTACTCAAGGCATCTTTCATAGCCTGTTCGCGCTGCGCTTTCATCCATTCTTCGTAATCCCAGTAAGAGAATCCTTCGGTTGGCGCATCGTTGCCGCTCGACAAAAGTGTGACAATGAGCGCGTCGCCCTCCTGGAGAGCAAGGGATAATTCTTCACGCTTCTTGTCAGGGATAAGAAGAATCAAAACTTTTGGTTGATTGAAGTCCACGTAACCAGCCGCGGGATCCACTGTATCGGATGTCTGGGCATCGGCATCTACCTTCTGCGTGCCACCTTGCACTTCAATCACACGAACACCTTCAGGAAATAAATCTTTTGCCATTGGGGGATAGAGCAAAGCTTTTGCTTTATCCATATCGGTTTCCATTGGGATGTTGGTTGCAATAACCTGTGGAGCAACAGGGACATAGGGTTCGCTGCCGGTGATAAATTCAGGCATGACCGTTGGAGTTACTGGCGGTTGTGGGCGCGAGCTGATGACCACTGTGATGTTCACAAGATCGCCGGGCATGAAAGAGTCAACACTGGGAGCGACTACGTTAGCGAAGTCCAAAGGCAGTGGGAATAAGCTGCCGCCAGCGGGGTAATTGACCAGAGCAGCGGAGAGACGTTCACTTCCCGCAGCTTCAGCCACAACAGAAGTACGCATGATGGGCTGACCCACAAACACGGGCACGACAACAATCCCGTTTAGCAGGGATACAGTTCCTTCTTCGTTAGCGGGGATGTAGAGAGCTGTGTTGTCATCGACGAACACGGTCTTTACAACGAGATCTTGAGAGGTCAATACGTGACCCACGCTCAGGTCCTGCGCCGCGGCGAGGATATCCATTGTGTCGGGCTTTTGTGCGTTTGCCAAACCCATAACTACAAAGAGGGCGACGAAGAACACGACAATCGAAATAATGATCACACCGAGATTTATGCCGGTGCCTTTGAGTCTTTGAAGGTTCATTGTTAGTTCCTTTGAAAATTAATTTGGTTTCCAGTCGGGACGACTGAGTTGCAATGCCTTGATGAAGGCAGGGTTGTTTGCAATGATCTGTTCTATTTCATCTAGCTTCTCCTCGAATAATGAATACAGGGCAGTGATAACGAAATCTGATTTTGCGTCCCCCAGCGCGAGCCGGGTGGTTGATACGACTCGCAAGGATGGTGCCATAACATCGGACCCCACAAGCGCGTCAGCGGTCGCTTGTGGCATGTCCCGATAGCACTTGGTCAACAAGCTCGCCAAATAATCCATGTCGACACCTTCCACCTCCTGATCTGGAGCTTCACTACTTGATACATCCTCAACCGCCTCTGCTTTTGGGGTTTCGGTCAAATCAAGTAGCGCGATCAGGTCGGTTTCGCTTTGAAAAGGTCCACTAGAGTTTTTGATGGCTGCAAGACAATTGGGGACATAGACAATACCCATTTGGGCGATTGCCTTGGCAAGAATTGCCCTCTGGTTTCCCTCCAGCGATTGAATGGCATCAACGTGCCTCATGGCGACCTGGTTGAGAGGTGCAGGAAAAGCCTGTCGGAGTCTTCTTCTGCGTTTTGCTTTGCTGTCTGCTTTTTCGCTCATGGTTGCGCTGCCTTTAGGCGTGGAAGCCCACCAGCTTCAGTCCACATTCTTAGAATATTTGTGCTAAAATTGTTGTTGTGCAACGAACCATTCGCTTTCCACTGCTGCCAACCGCGGAACAATACGATGTGTTTCTTGAAACGATGTGCCAATACACGGAATGTTTCAATGCAGTAGCGGCTTATGGATGGGAACATGGGGAGAAGAATGGGGTTGAGTTGCACAAGGCGACGTACTATTCCCTGCGAGAAGCCCACCCACGCTTGCCGTCCCAACTGGTGATCTCTGCCAGAGCGAAGGCAACCGAAGCGGTCAAGTCCGCTTTCACGTGGAAAGTCAAAAAGGAAAGGGAATTTCCGAAGAAGGTTGCAAAGGCTCTCGCTCGTGGCAAACCCGCTCCGACCTTCAAGCCAGTTCGATGTCCTCAGAGCGATATATGTTCTATCCGATATGATCAACGGTCCTACGCTTTCTACGGGGATCACGTTTCGCTGGCGACCGTTGCTGGCAGGCAGGTGATTGGGTTGCATCTCTATCCATATGCAAAGCGATTGATTGCACAAAGCAGCGAATATGACAGTGCAGACGTGATCTTTCGCAAAGGCAAGTTCTGGTTGCATGTGGTCGTGACCTTGCCTGATGTGGAGTTCGTTCCTAACGGGGATGTTGTCGGTGGGGACTTCGGAATCACCCGTCCTGCCGTCGCATCGAATAATCAGTTTTTTGGTGAACGTTCCTGGAAAAACACGGAACGTAGGTATTTCCGATTGAAGCGTGCGCTTCAGAGCAAAGGCAGCGATAGTGCGAAGAGACATCTGAAGAAGCTCTCGCGCAAGGTCTCTCGGTTTCGCTTGAATTGCGATCATGTGGTCAGTCGGCAATTGGTTCAATCCGTAACTCCTGGTACTACGATCGTGATTGAGAACTTGATGGAGATCCGCTTGAATACGAAACAACGTAGCAAGCAGCAAAAGCGAAACATGCACCAGTGGTCGTTCAACCGCTTGCGGGATCTGCTTACTTACAAAGCAGAGGCACATGGTTGCATAGTCGTTGGGATTGACCCACTCTATACGTCTCAGCGCTGTTCTCGTTGTGGTCATATTCATCGTTCTAATCGTCGCTCTCAATCTCGTTTCAAGTGCCGGAAGTGTGGCTTTGAACTCAACGCCGACCTCAACGGCAGTCGCAATATCGCGGTAAAGTACCTGGCCAGCGTTGGTATAGCTGAGGCTGGCGGGCTGCTGTCAACCAGCCTATCGTAGGTTCGACCTGCAAGCCCACAACCTTTAGGCGTGGGTAGTTGACGCTAAGAATGTTACACGTACTTAATAGGGGGTGGTCCCTCGACCGACGCGAAGCGTGGGGCACCTAATCGGATCCATCCCGAACTACACACTTTAATTGGCGAGCAGTTCATCTACATGCTCAGATTTGAGCACCGAGGAAAATTGGCAGAACCGCTCTCCAACAGAAAGTGATTGGTTTGGGATGTTAACTTTAATGGACACTTCGGTGGCAAAAAGGTGCGAGCTTATATTCCGGTCAAGGCTGCTTGTAAACTTTCTGGGTATAACCAGCAGTACTTGAGGCGATTATTCTGTCAACAAAAACTTGGGGGAATTAAGGTAGGCCAAGCGTGGTTAATCGAAACTCTCTCCCTGGAAAACCATCTATTATTACGCGATCAGCCGCAAGCTAGCAGAAACGGACCTCAAATCAGGAAAAACCGGAGATCAATCAAACAAATAGGCTGAAACTGAAAAAAACCTCCATTTCATAGTTTCAATAGGTGCAACTGGCAAGATTCCGATCCATTTGATTGAGTTCTAACACCGCAGGCCACCTGACACCCGTTTTGGACCGGCTGTTCTGAGTTTGACACACCATGTACTTGGGGTCCATCGTCTACGTGAGAAATAGCGGAAGAAAACCATCCCTGATACGCGACCTTTTGCTTCTTTCCGAGATCGCGGGTTCGAAGGCCGTCGGGACCGCAGATTGAGACAACTCCGTGGAGTTCACAAAGTTGTCTCTTTTTATCCTCTGAAGCTATACCGACACGCGCCAAGCCGCATAAATCATATTTGCCGGACTCAACACAAAATGCTTCGGCACATTGACTGGCCAAATGGCCAAACGATGTCCGCACCAGACTTTGCCCCTCTTCGCCCAACTTGCAGAAGTTTGAGTTCTCGTTTAGGGCCAATAAATAGTGCGCATGACCTGTCTCTCATTAGGATAATTCAAAATACTCAGAGTTTTGCAGTGACTAATCCAAAGAGGAGCAAACCATGAGAACTACAATATGGCATCTATTTCTTGTTTGGCTCATTGCGGACCTCACACATAAGAGCCTTGTGGACCGCAACTTCAAACCCCTGATTCACGACCTATTAAAGACCACACGGCTAGCCCAAAAGGCTAGCCGTGTGGTCTCTAGTCGGGATGCCGAGATTTGAACTCGGGACCTCACGGACCCGAACCAGTTTCAGAAATTTTGAACTGTAGTCCACATGGTTTGGTGGTTTTTCATAGCCGTGAGGACACACTTTTCGGTGAGCCGTAAGGACTCCGATGAGCCAAAAACGATCCATTGTTGGGTCGAAAATTGATTTCCGAGTACGTCAATAATACTACTTATTGATATTTGACGTTTCAGTGTTTATATTACTGGATCTCAATACACGTTGTCAAGCATTTCCTTCCATAGTGGACTCAGGCCCAGCCGAGTAACCCATCCCTGGCTACAGGCGATTTACGCAACGAACTCTTTAGCAACGCAGCAAATCCAAATCTGAAGCAGAATTATGGAGGCTCTGGGGCGATTTCCAAACCGTCTTCCATGAAACGGAATAAATCGTCCCACGAGTCAAAGACCATGTAGCGAGTGAGAGCACGCAAGTCATTGAAAAAGGTTTTGGGCGTGCCTAAAGCTCGCCGTAAGCGTTGGTAGGCTGGATCGATCATCTCTTGAATCGTATGGATGAGGAAAGCCAGCATGTTGAGGGTCACCAAAACATGGGCTAAATCTTGTTGGTCATGCCCAAAGTTATGTTCCAGGTGATAGCCCTTGGTTTTGAGGGTATTGTTGTTCTCATTTTCGATTTTCCAGCGAGTTCGGCCCACCTGGGCAAGAGGCATAACCTTGGTGGCAGTCATCGCGTGGTTAGTCACAAAGCTGTTTTGATACAGGGTTTCACCTGTCGTTTCATGGGCAATAACCAACTCGAACCAATTGACCAGCAAGGTTTCTGCACCATTGCGCAAGGGAATTTGCACGGCGAACCGATATTGCCACAGCTCGCCGTGCTTGCCATTCCAATGTCGTTGGGTGACGGTTTCTACGCCATTGGTCTTTTCTAAGAAGTCAATCCATTCATACAGGCTGGTATGCGACTCTGGTTTGCAGACAAAAATGAAGAACTGGCGATAGGTTTCGGCAATCAGCTCGCGCAAAGGTTGATTGGCGTACAAGTCGTCCCCTAGATAAGTCACCGAGTGGTCAGAAAAATATCGGTGGTGTTGTGCCAACCAGCGTTTGGCCGCCACTCGTTCACAATCTTGCTTCTCGCTGCCATCCTGGGAAACAATGAACTCGGGTGGCAGAGGTAAGACCTGTGACTGCCCAGGCTGGACGAAGACCGATGTAATCGCGCTGTGATAAAAATGTTCTGTTCCACTGCGATCTTCCCGTTTCTAACATTTCGGGCAGGAGATGTTCTCCGAAGAAACGAAGTTCACGCCATCCAACGCGATGGCATGGGTGTGCAACTCGTTCCGAAACTGCAACAAACGCTGTTGGTCTTTGAGTTCATCCAGCAAAAACCAAAAATCTTCCTGGAAATCCTTGGCAGATAGTGGATCGATCAAGTTCCTGATTTGTGGATCGCTGGGAATCTCCTCAACTTGAAATAAGCTGCGAGCATTGCTTCGTCCCTTTTTGCTTTGCAAGAGACGCTGATGTGCCAGAAAAGAACTCGATTGCATGAAAAACACCGCAAAGGCTGCCAACACACCATCGGCAACCCCATACTTCATATGGTTGTTCGCTTTGCGTCTGTCAGGCAAGTCCACCCAACCCTCATGAAAACGGCTCATCACCTTTTGTAGGGAAAGTTTTTGGCTCAGCGCTGAGCCAAAAACTTACTACAGTTTCTCTCCTTTTTTTTTAGATTTAGAATTGCTGGATGCAATTCGTATAACTTGCCGGATTTTATAATAATGATATAATCCATCTAAATAGAAAAAGCAATCAATTTCTAAGAATAATATACTTGGTGTGAAATGACTATAAAGGTTTATCTATAAGTTTGAATCCAAAATTCAAGATAAAAGAGACGTTGCCTGAGCCTATCTCGAGTAGTTAGTCATTAGCCAGTAAGGCTATGGCAGAGAAAGAAACTAATATAACAGGGTCAAAAAAGAGATCAGCCTTGGAGCTAATTCGCCACACTATGTTTGCCGATAACCTCCCCCATCGTATGTATGACAATATCTCTACTGATGTATATAAATTTATTAGAGATATTCCCAAGGCAGAGCTCCATTTGCATTTGGAGGGGGCTATTCCATGGTCTATTGCAAGAGCCAACTCAAACTATCATCTCTCGTCAACGCCTCAATGGTGGGAGCCTGATTACCGCTTTCAAAGTTTTGATGAATTTTCAGATGGTCCATTAGGTATTTGTTACACAAATAATTTCAATACATTAGACAAGTACCATTTGGCGGCGAGCCAGGTGTTTAAAAAATTGGAACAGCAAAATGTACGGTATGTTGAAATTTCCTTTGGCCTAACTGGTCCCTTTCAATCAGGACTATCCATCTCAAATATCGTTACTACCATTAAGGCAGCAGCATCTGCTTCTCTCGAAGTGTGCGTAATTGCTGCGTTTTCGCGCCAGCATGATTTGGAAAATTTAGACGATTTGGCTGCTATCGTTCTTAATCTCCCGCAACTAGGTGGAATCGATATTTATTGCAATGAAGCTGTTCAAGATGTCAGCCCATTTGTGGGTATTTATGTAGAAGCTAATAAGCGTGGTTTATTGACTAAAGTTCATGCCGGAGAGTTTGGTGGCTCTTGGTCAGTTGCCCAAACTATACAGCTGCTCGCACCGCTCCATCGCATAGAACATGGTACTCGTGCCGTCGAAGATGAAGACCTACTCATCCGTTTAGTAAGCGAAGGAACCATTCTTGACCTCTGTCCAATGTCCAATGTGAAATTACAGGTTGTCAAGGATCTCTCTTCTCATCCCATTCGAAGGTTGTACGATTTCGGTATTCCCGTCACCATCAGTACAGACGACCCAATTGTATTTGGCCTGACACTGACCCAAGAACTCCTTCTTCTAATCCATCATTCAATATTCTCTCCACTCGAGATTGCTCAAATCCAAATAAATGCGTTTAAAGCCGCTCGTATGAATGAGGAAAAACGGAATGTCTTAATAAAATCCGTTAAAGATGCAGTGGCGTCAATAACGAAATCCATGGATGATAGGAGCAATAGTGTGAACTAAAAAAGGAAAGAATCAGAAAATTATTCTCATTGATGTTAGAAGTGGTTATGCTCTCTGGGCCAATAAGTATCCACCTTAGGCTCATAATTTTTTTATGGAAGTTGAAGAAGAAGCAATGTTAACTTTGTTCCCTCGATTGGATGGTCGAACTTGTCTAGATCTGGCCTGTGGAAGCGGACGTTATGTACACCATCAAAAAAAGCAAAAGGCGAGACGGGTCTTTGGAACTGATTATTCCCATGAAATGCTTTTAAAGGCTAAAGAGACATCAAACCATGAATCTTTCGCGCAGTAATTTTTTATATTTGCCGTTTGTCAGCAACAGTTTCGATGTGGTACTCGCGGGTTAGCTATTGGGCATGAAAAAAATTTAAAGCAAGTAATGCTTGAAATATCAAGAGTATTAGTCAAAGGGGGAATCACCATTTACTCCGACAAGCATCCTTTTGGTGCACTAATGGGTTGGCAACGGGATTTCACCGCAGAGGATGGAAAAACTTATAGATTTTCCCCTGGTTTTGGTAAACCAGGCTGTTAAAAACGTTTAAATCATCACTTCAGAGAGGTTGATATGCTTGCATTATTCGGTGGTTCAAAAACTGTAACAGAGATTTTGCCTCCTTGGCCCTATATTGGAGAAGACGAGATCCATGCGGTGGAAAAAGCATTGCGCGATTCCAGAACAGACTGGCGTAATATATCATCAGTTATGGGTGGCGGTATTGTTGGGGAATTCGAGAAAAATCTAGGTGCTTTCTTTGATGTACCGTATGTGATCTCTACAAACTCAGGTGGTGCAGCACTACATATCGCAGTCATCGCCTCAGGCGTTGAGGCAGGAGATGAGGTCATTGTTTCTCCTTATTCTTGGGGGCAAACAGCCGCTTGTATCCTCCAACAAAATGCCATACCTGTATTTGCTGATATTAATCCACTTACCTATACCATTGATCCAGAAATGATCGAAAGTTGCATCACTCCCTATACCAAAGCGATCGTGGTAGTTCATATCTATGGACATCCTGCCGATATGGATCCAATTATGGATATTGCCAAACGGCACAACTTGGCAGTGATAGAGGATTGTGCCCAAGCCGCTGGTGCTATGTATAAAGGCAGGCGGGTTGGCACGATCGGTAATTTTGGCTGCTTTTCCATCGGTGCCGGTAAGCAAATGGTAGGAGGCGAAGGAGGTTTCTTGTTGACCAAAGACACGGAATCTTTTGAGCGAGCCTGTATTGCTGGTCTACATCCGGCTCGTACCCATAATGAATTGGCAAATTCTGAATGCAAAGAATTGATCGATAGCTTGATTTATACGTACCGTATTCATCCACTCGCTGCAGCAATATGCAATGTACAGCTTCGTAAATTAGATTTGTGGAATGCAAATCGCCGCAGCAATTTAGAGAGATTATCTTCCAAGTTGGATGGTGTACCTGGAATTCGACCTGTCCATGTCGCCGATGGGTGTCAGCACGTCTACCACTCCTACTGTATGACTTACTTACCCTCTGAATTACCTGGTATTTCCAGAACATTATATGCTCAAGCTTTGACTGCAGAAGGGATACCCAACGTCTCTACAGGATATATCCAGACTCCCCTCCATTTGCTCCCCCGCATACAGAAAAAGATGTATTATTTTGGTAAAGGGTACCCTTGGACGGCGGGAAGTAGAACTATTGAGTACGCGAAGGGAGATTGTCCGATAGCAGAAGCCCGTAGCGAAGAACATGATTTAGCCATCTTTATTGGGCCGAATGTGGTCGGCGAACAGATCAAACTCATGGATCAAATCAGTGACGCCTTTTTCAAGGTCGCAGAACATACTGATGATTTGCGTTTACATATCCAATCAGAGAAGGAACAATAAAAATTGCACCCATTTCGACCTGTTGGATAATGGAGAATAAAAATCGTAATGCGGCCAACGCTGATAAGTTCAACTGCGGATCGAACTATGTTTTTTGTTCAGATAATACAAATTGTCATCGATGCTGGGTCGTAATTTTGTCAGAAGTATGAAGGCATTGATCGTTATACGAAGTATATAAGCTTAAACCATTTCAAGGATCAAGAATCGGGAGAGAAAATGTATATTCTAGGTGTAAATGCTATTGGACATCACGATGCCTCGGCTTGCCTTTTAAAGGATGGGCAAATTATTGCCTTTGCAGAGGAAGAGAGGTTTACACGTTCAAAACATGCATTACAACAGTATCCTATTCACGCCATTCAATTCTGTTTAAATAGAGCAGGGATTATCCTCGACGAGGTAGATTATATTGCTACGCCTTGGATCGAAGAGGAGAATGCATTTACGGCTTCAGCAGGCCCTGTTTCGGATATTACATTCAGCTTGCGATTTAATAAGGATGCCCACCAGCTACCATCATTTGTTGATAAAGTATTTCAAAGGAAGTATTTTTCCTTTACGAAATTGCCTCCCATCGTCCATGTTTCACACCACCTTGCTCATGCCGCGAGCGCCTACCGATGCACTCCCTTCGAGGAGGCAGCAATCTTAGTGGTAGATGGTGAGGGGGATCGAGTCTCTACGACCATGGCGTACGGCCGGGGCAATGAGATCCATCTTATTGACCAATTTCCGACTCTTTATTCTTTAGGGCAGATGTATGCTTGTATCACAAATTTTATTGGACTTGGTGATATGGCGGAAGGAAAAACGATGGGGTTAGCAGCCTATGGAAATCACACTGAAACTCTGGACATCATTACACGATCGGATCAAGGCTACGCGATTGAGTTGAAGGTTGATAAGGATATTTGGAACCCACGCGAAGTTGACTGGTTAGTGATCATAGATGCATGGATGAAGTATTTTGGAAGGCGCTTTGGGGCTCCAAATTTGCCGACGACAAAATATGATTCAAAAACTTGCAGGTTTCTGAAGACAACTGAGTTCCCTCAAAGATATAAGGACATTGCTGCTTCCGTTCAGAAAGAGCTAGAAGATTTAATGATCCATCTCAGTAAAATCCTGCTAAAAAAAACTGGTTCTAGGAATCTGGTTCTTGCAGGAGGGGTAGCACTTAACTGCTCTGCCAATGGAAAGCTTGCCCAGTTTCTGGAGTTGGAAAACATCTTTATTCAACCGATCTCAAGCGATGCTGGAGCGCCTTTAGGAGCATGTCTGGAACTCTACGCGCATCTGGGACATACCACCCGTGCAGATTTTGCGAGCACTGCCTTCGGTCCTGATTATAGTAATGATTACATCAGACAGCAATTGGATACACTGGGAATTACATATACAGGTTGTGAAGATATCGGGAGGACAACAGCAGAATTATTGGAACAGGGAAAAACGATTGGTTGGTTTCAAGGTGCGATGGAGGCTGGTCCACGGGCGCTGGGTCATCGAAGTATCCTTGCAAATCCCGCCACTATAAAGATGAGAGACCATCTTAATCACATCAAAGGTCGGGAAATGTGGCGTCCCTTGGGACCTTCGTTGCGTGAGGAGAATATGGCTTCAATGTTCGGAACCACCCGTCCATCCCCTTTTATGATATTAGCCTACCCTGTAAAGGACGAAATGCAGGGCAAAGTTCCCGCAGTGGTACATGTCGATGGATCTGCACGTCCCCAAACTATAAGTCGCCAAGTTGAGCCGCTGTATTGGCATATGTTGAATGAATTTGAAAAAAGGACTGGTCTGCCCTGCCTGATTAACACTTCTTTCAACGCTTCTCACGAACCGATCGTTTGTACTCCACAAGATGCATTGAGGACTTTTTACTCCACAAGTTTGGATGTACTTGCCATTGGTGCGTTTTCAGTGAGAAAGTAAGCAACGTGGAGTATTGTTTCATATTGATGCTATTGACAGGAGAGAAGAATAACCATGGAAATGAAAAATGATTGGCCAGGCGTTCCTCTAATACCCACTTGGGATCAGGTGACTCTACTGCCAACACACCAAGCACTTCTGGATAAGACTAGACAGCTGATTCAGGTGTTTGCTAAGCGGGCATCAACTCTGGACAAGGCGAGGTTATTTCCCATTGAAAACTTTATGGATCTTCATAAAGAGGGTATATTGGCTGCTGCCATACCAGAGAATTTTAATGGTGGTGGATGCGATTACCGAGTCGGAGCTCTCATCATTGAAGAAGTAGCTCGAGCCTGTGCGTCAACAGCTTGGCTGCTGATGATTCACTATGGCTTCGTTTACATGTTGCCGACTCTGCTGGGAGATGCAGCAGCACCAATTTTCGAGCGGATGGTCCAGGAAGGTGCAACAGCTGCAGGGGTCACAAATATAGTTACATTGAAAGTGGAGGCGGTTGATGAGGGATATCGTGTCAATGGTCGTGCTCGGTTTTGCGGTGGAGGTGAGCATGCCACCTGGCTATCGCTTCCAGCAAGTGTTCCAACTCATATCGACCAAGAGGGTAGTCATGTCAGGGTAATGTGGTTTGATGCGAAACGGCAGGGTGTAAGAGTCGACGACCAGTGGAACACAATGAGCTTGCGGGCCAGTCGAAGCGTGGATCTAATTTTGGAGGATGTAATGGTCCGCTACGAAGAAACTTATTTATATTCTCCAGATTCTCCTCCTCCAATTCATCTTGTTCCACGTCCTTATCCGGGTATTTGGCAGGCACTATTTTTGCAGAACGCTTTATTTTTAGGTGTTGCACAAGGAGCATTCGATTGGGCTGCTAGCCATGTTCAATCCCGAGGTATGCGACGAGATAATGATGTAGGTAGGAGTTCTAGCACAATAGCGCATCTGCCAGGAATCCAGTTTTCGATTGCAGATTGTGCTTCTGTATTATGGGCGGTAAGGCGCGTACTTTATGATCAACTTGCAAAAATTGAAGAGTCCAAAAATCAAACTCTGGCGTCTATTGTTTTGGGTGGAGTCGAACAAGATCTTACAGCCTTATTTACGGCCGAGTCAGCGGTGCAAGTTGTCAACCAACTGTTTCATATCATTGGAGGGGAGGCGGTTTTTGAGCGTAACCCAATTGAACGTGCCTTGCGAGATATACAAATTGCCCGTTTGGCAGATGGAAATCAACCTTTTAGACTGCGCGAAAAAATAGGGAAACATTATCTAAATATTCCTTTTGATATCTTACCTCGATGGGGATAGGTTGAGGATGAAAGCCCTGGTAACCATCCGTAAAATCCTACCAGTGAAAAGCGGAAAACTCATGGCAAAATACAGCTAGGAGAGATCCATATGAAGAAGTCGAAGTTTTCGGAAACCCAGATCGTCAACATCTTGAAGGAAGCAGAAGCGGGAGTGTCTTTGGAAGATCTGATTCGCCAACACGGGTTCAGTAAAGCATCCTTTTACAAGTGGAAAGCGAAATGAAGCGACTGAAGGAGTTGGAAGAAGAAAATCGGCGTCTGAAACAAATGTATGCCAACTTGAGTCTGGAACATGAAGCACTCAAGGATATTATTGAAAAAAACTCTAAAAGTGGAAGAACATCGTGATCTGGCAAAATACATGATGGGTGAACGTGGTTTGAGTGAAAGACAGGCATATCGGACAGTTAACTTGAATCGCTGTACCTATTGTTATTAAGCCAAGAAAACAGACGATCATCAGATTGTGCAAAGTTGCGCCAATTGGCAGAAAGCCAGCCACGTTGGGGCTGCAGAAAGATGACGAACCACTTGAGAAATCAGGGTCATCGTTGGAACCACAAGCGCATTCGCAGGGTCTACCGTGATTTGGCGCTGAACTTGCACAGAAAACCAAAGAAACGGCTGGCTGCCAGGACTGCACTGGCATCCCAAGTGCCTGGTGCAGTCTGACTTGACCTAGTCCTTGGATTTTATGAGTGACAGCCTTTCCAATGGCAGAGCCATTCGTACCTTGAACATTATGGATGACTACAACCGTGAAGCGCTGTGGATCGAAGTCGACACTTCACTGCCAGCGGAACGTGTGGTGTGCGTGTTGGAAAATCTTCTGCTTTGGCGAGCAGCGCCCAAACAAATCCGCATGGATAACTGCCCGGAGTTGATCTCGCAAAGATTGGACAATTGTGCAAAGCAGAAACAGATTGAATTGATCCACATCCAACCTGGCAAGCCTGTGCAGAATGCCTATATCGAACGGTTCAATCGATCCTTCCGTGAAGATGTTTTGGATGCTTATTTATTTGATAATTTGGATGAGGTCCGTGCAATCACTGAGCGTTGGCTGGAAGAATACAATACCATTCGTCCGCATGAGGCTTTACAGGGCTTCTCGCCCCGCCAATTTGCAATTCAACAAAATGCCTGATCTTGTCTACTTCTCTTTGGTGGATAAAATGGGTACTTGACACCCTATTTATCAAAAAAAGGAATGACTATAAAGCGGTCAATCCATCTGGTCATAAATTGTATATAAAACAATTATCGACTCTTTGTGTAGAGCAATTCAAAAACCACTTGTAATCATAGGAAAGGTAGAATAAATAATGAAAATCGGAATCTTTTCGATGGGCCCAATTTTTCCAAACGAAGTCCATGGTGGTTCACAAAAAACGCTACAAACCGTTGTGACCTACTTAGGCTCTTTAGGACATCTTTGCACTGTTTATTGCACACGCCGAGATGATAACTGTCGGGAGTTTAATTTAACAGAAAATGTACTTGTGAAACCTATATTACGATATAAGCAAACCTATCCAGAACCTCATTATACAGCGCCCTACTATTTGACCGATATTATCTTATCTCTACAAAATGCAGTTAGGGAGTCGGATATTTTTTATGTACATGACGGCGAACTAAATTTCCCATTCCTATATTCTGATATACCTACTGTTATTGCAATCCAAGATTTTGTATATCCGGATACCTTAGCAAGTTCTTTTTCTTTTCAACGGGATCGATTGATCGTAACATCTGAGTATGTTAGAGATTGTGTGTTACAAACCTTTAGTCAATTCAGGGATGTAAGCGATAGGGTTTCGGTTATACCAAATGGGTTTAATACGAAACTGTTTAGCAAACGTGAGTCAACACGCTTGCGACAGGAACTCAATCTTTCTGAGAATGACATTCCCATTCTTTACCCCCACCGCCCTGACCCACGTAAAGGTATCTATGATGCAATACAGACAATTGCCCGCTTAAAACACTATCTCCCACCTAACGAATTCAATAGAATACGTCTCTTAGTTCCAGTATGGGTTGATTCAAACGTGACAAATAACAGCGATCATATCTATCAAAGTATTTATGGAGATGTTTCTAAGTATGCAGCAGAGCTTAACATGCCGAATTTGCTCATATTCCATAAGTGGATTCCTGTTGCTCGTATGCCGGAATATTATTTACTCGGAAAAGCCACTCTTTGTATTGGCAACTTCATTGAGTCCTTTGGGAATGCATCGATAGAATCAGAGTTATGTGGTACTCCCGCGATTATCTCGAGAGTTGGTGCTCAAAGATACATTTTGCCGGAGGAAATTACACACAAGATAGATTATAAGGATTATGAAAAAGCCGCCCAAATATTGGCGGGAATACTTGCTAACAACATTCCTTTATACACGGAAGAAATTCGTGACTATATTACCAAATATTTTGATGAACAACAAATGGTCCAAGGATATGCGCATGAATTGACAAACGTTAATAAGTTACCCTCGCTTCCTGAAAAACACCATTTAAATTGGAGCTTGGACGATCAAGTTGTTATTCCTAGCTGGTGCAGTCTCACCGATAGTGGATATTATAACGACTACCTATATGATTATGTTAAGGATACGCAATTAGTAAAAGTTGTAAACGAATTGTCATTTCCCCTGTCTGTTGGTGATCTTTTTCAACATGGGATAACTGAAGAGCAAGCCAGAGGTTGGGTACGAGAAGGATTATTGGCCAGATATCCTTCGGGTGAGCATAATCCTACTGGAAGAGAAGCTATTGGCTTAAACCAAGAAATAGACGCAGGAGATGTGAAATGATAATTTGTCGATGGTCAGTTTGGAATCCTTCATCCGAAAGTATACTTTTACTTAATCATAGCGTGGCTTCATTCCAACATTTCTTTGGTAATGAGGCAAGGTATGTTATCTTTACCGATGACGTGCCAGCCATACAAAAAGGATTGAAGATTTCTACAGAAATCTATTCATATACTTCATTTGACCATCCAGAATACTTGGAACCTGCTATAACTTGGCGAAAATGGGCGCCTCGCTGTCGATATGATTGGGACGCTGTGGAGCTGCGAATTGATGCTGATATGTTTTTATTATTAGATCCCGTGGAGATTAAAGACTTTTGTAAATCAGGGAAAGCTCGCTATTTAATTACACTAGAGAATTTCAAAGAACTGTGGCCCTATGGGAATTTTGCACAACTCCTCAAACCAGATTTCACTCCAATTAATGCTGGTTTGGTGGGACAACAGGTAGGGGCGGATATTTCTGATTTGTTGGCTGAAGCCTATGAGTGGTGGAAGAAAAACGTCCATCAAGAGGATGTAAAGTATCACGATGAACAAGGGGCAGTATCTTATATTTTCCAGTCACTGATAAAAAGAGGCGATGTAATGTTATTGCCCCCGGAAAAATACCAAATCGTATGCCCATTGAATAAACCGCCTGTGTCAAGCGTAGATGGTATTATTTTGTTACATGCCACCTACCCTGAGCATCCTGCATTTCACCAATTCTTAGACCAGATTATTCAAGTCAGTGGAATCAAGCAATAAAGAGTCACAAATGAAGATTCTTCTGATATCAACCTGTTGGGATTCTACTCCTCCACAAGCTTATGGTCCTGCGGAGGAAATAGCCAATGTGGTCACAAACGAACTTGTTAGGCATGGACATGATGTCACATTATTTGCAACCGGCGACTCAAAAACAACAGCAAAATTGTACTATCGGTTCGAAAAGGCTCCTGTTGTATATGACCCTTTGAATGAAATCATGCATGTCGAAGCAGCGTTTGAATTCGCTTCATCCCATGATTTCGATTTTGTTCATAATCAAGAGGCTAGTTATGGTGTACGTAAATGCCTGAGCTTAAAGTCTCCCCACCTTACGAGAATGAACTGGCTGGGTGACGAAAAACTCGAAGCTTTTATTCGCACCTTGAGTCAACAAGATTACTACCGCCTCAAATTCACCTCCATCAGCCAGCGCCAACGGCAGTTGCTTCCTTATCTAAATTGGGTCAGTACAATCCACAATGGATTAGATGTTGGAAGTTTTCCCTTTAACCCTGAAAAACGAGGAGAATTCTTATTGTTTTTAGGGAGGATTAATGAGGAAAAAGGGGCCGATATTGCGATAGATATCGCACGTAAAGCTTCAATTCCACTGGTTATTGCCGGGACACTGCGGCCAGAATGGCAGTCCTTTTTTGATTTAAAGATCAAGCCTTACATCGATGGAAAAAATGTTCATTGGGTTGGGGAGGCGGATCAAGGTATGAAACGAGAGTTGTATACAAAGGCTTATGCGTTTCTGATGCCGATTCGTTGGGAGGAACCATTCGGAATTGTGATGATCGAGGCTATGGCATGCGGAACTCCCGTTATTGCTTTTCGACGGGGAGCCGTTCCTGAGATTATAGACCACGCCAAGACGGGTTTTATTGTTGATACAGTAAATGAGATGGTAGAATCTTTAATAAATATTTCTAGGATTAACCCTATCGATTGCCGACAACATGTTGAGGCGCACTTTAGTTCTGAAGTCATGGCAAAGAACTATATTCAAGTGTATCAAAAAATTCTACAAAGATGGGATGCTTAACATGTCAGAACAAAACAAACGTAAGGTTCTAATGATTGGCGCGGGTGGCATGGCAAAAATTTGGATTCGTTACTTCTTGCCATCTTTTTCGGATCGACTGGAGATAATCGCCTTAGTCGATATTATACCGGAAGTATTAGCTGAGCAGGCAGAATTTTTAAACCTGCCACATCATTGCAGATTCGCGACCATTCATGATGCTTTTAATGCTGTTCGTCGGGGACAGATTGAACCCGATGTTTGTATTGTAGTGGTGCCACCTCATTTTCATAAGGAAGCAGTAGAGCAAGCAGCTGCATTGAACATAGATGTGTTAAGCGAAAAACCAATCGCCGATACGTGGGTAGCTTGTGTTGAAACTTATCAAGCTATAAAAAAATCCAACATTAAGATGCAGGTAATTCAGAATTACCGTTACACCCCTTGGATCACGCAGGCAAAGCGAGTCCTGGCTGAAAGCGAGTTAGGTCAAATAAATTATATTGTTGCTCGTTTTGCAGAAGATTACCGCGCTCGAAATAGTTGGGGCGCACCTTTTCGTCACCAAATACCTCATGCTCTTCTAATTGAGGGAGGCGTGCATCATCTTGATCAAATCCGTCACTTAACAGGGGATGATTTCTTGTCCATTTCCGGCGCAGATTGGAGACCTACATTTAGTTCAGAGAGTTTCGATGGAGAATGTTGTGCTTTATTTATCGGCCGAATGCGATCCGGAGCAGTTGCTGTTTATGAAGGATCATGTATTTCGGCTGGGGAAATAAATAGTTGGAATGACGAGTTATATAGGATTGAGCTTGAGAGAGGGACTATTATTATCAGGAAGGACACAATTACCCGTATACTGAATCATGAATCAGAAGTGATCCAAGTGCAACACGCATTATTAGAATGGGATGGACATTATCAGGCCATCAATGCCTTTCTTGAATGGCTTGATGGATCTCCTCCGCCTCTTGGCAACATTGAAGATAACATCAAAACAGCAGCAACGGTTTTTGCTGCAATACAGGCTAGCGAAGAGCACTTAGTAGTTAAAATCGACAATTATTTACGTAAATTATAGTTGGCAATGCACAATGCTTTTCAAAATTACATGGGACAGTGCTTGAGGGGATGGAATTTTTCGGGCGTTGTGAAAAAGGTAAAGGATTAGGTCACTCTCTTTCAAGGGCGGAAATCGTTCTCACTTTCAGTCCTAACAACAAGCGTAGAACTTCAAAATTAGACCATGCTCTTAGCTGGACCTTATCCAAAAGATACAGGTAGAAAGGTACGTGCATATTCCGGTGAAGTCGCACACTGAATCCGGAGCATGCCGCACAGCGAGGGGAAGAAAAGTGCTGTGGCTGGGGATTGTACCTTAAGTGTGCGGCATCGTCCGTCGTGCTCGAATTTTTCTTTGCGACTCTCCTTTCAGCTCAATGCGGTGAGCATTGTGCACCAGGCGATCCAGGATGGCATCGGCCAAAGTGGGATCCGGGATACGCCGATGCCAATCGGTAATCGGGACCTGTGTGGCAATGAGGGTGGCGGTATGTCCGAAGCGATCATCGAGAACTTCCAAAATATCCTGTGCGTTCTGGATGGTAATGGCATCGCGCATCCAATCATCGAGAACGAGCAGATTGCATTTGGCGAGGGCACGCAACGTATTCGTCAGAGAACCATCACTGCGCACCTGGCTCAAGGTGTGCAGCAAGCGCGAGGTGCGGTGGTAACGCACGGTGAAACCCGTGCGAGCAGCGGCGGTCCCGAAGGCACAAGCTAAAAAAGATTTTCCCGAGCCAGTTGGTCCCAAGACAATCATGTTCTGACGGGCAGTGATCCAATTGCATTGACCGAGTTCCAAGATGGTGCGCCGTTCCAAACCGCGGGCCGGGGAAAGATCGAGATCTTCGAAATTAGCAGAGGTGAGAAAGGCGGCCGCATGGATGTTGCGCCGGATGCGATTCTCGCGGCGCTGGGTGCATTCATGATCCACGAGCAATGCCAAGCGTTCTTCAAAGACCAGCTCGGTGAATTTTGGATTGGATTGCTGTGCCTGCAGCGCCTGGCGAAAAGCCGGAATGCGTAACTCAAGCAGTTGATCGTAGAGAGTTTGGAGGGTCATCGTTGCTCCTTAGTGGTAATAGGTATCGCCGCGCACATGTTCATGCGCGGGCAGAGGTTGGGCGGCAATCTCTTTCGTGAGATGTTCCAACTCGGACTTCAGATCTTTGTAGGTCAGCAAGTGGGCTGGCAGCAAATGTTGGCAGGCCACTTCCAGGTGGGCAGGTGTATGTTTGCGTGCCAGATCGAGAATGCCCAGGCAAGTGCGAAACGCCTGTTGGGGATACGGACGCGAGCGCAAGACCGCTGTCACGTAGGCTGCGGTATGCGGCCCGATCTTGGCGGCTTCCCGCAGAAACCCATCTGCATCGGTGTGCAACACAAAGCGATGATGCGAAGGCATGTGGTCTGCAGACGTGGAAAAACGTCCCGGAACCGTGCTCAACGGATGAATGGCCACCTGTTGGCTGTGGTGGAAGATTGCCGGCATCCGTTCCGTGGCACGAATGCGAACTTCCTGTCCGACTAACCTGTGTGGCACGCTGTAGTAGTGGCCTTCGAAAGCGACGTGGTAATCGATGTTCACGCGGGCATTCTTCCAACGTGCAAATTCATAGGGATGCTGGGGCAAGGGCAGCAGCGCTTCCCGGTCCAGTTCTTCGAACAATTGGCGGCGCGATTTTCCAAGGTGCTGCATCTCCTTGTGGTTGAGGGCTTCCAACACAGGCACAATCGCACGGTTGGCTTCCCCCAGGCTGAAGAAGCTGCGGTTGCGCAGGGGCGCCAATACCCAGCGTTCCACGTTTTGCACGCCGTTCTCAACGCTGGCTTTGTCTTTGGGCTTCCTGACTCGCGCAGGCAAGACCGCGACGTGGTAGTGCTCAGCCAATTCCTGATAACTGGGATTGAGATCCGGTTCATAGTAGTTCGGTTTCTTCACTCCGGTTTTGAGATTATCCGGACGCAGGATCTTCGGCACGCCACCGAAGAAGGCAAAGGCACGTACATGACCCGCCAGCCAGTGCTGCAATTCCTGGGAAGGCTGGATCTCAACATAGGTGTAATTGCTGGCGGGCAGGGTGGCCACGAACACCGCCGCCTCAAAAATTTCACCGGTCTCAGGATTCGTGATGGGCAAGGTCATTCCGGCATAGTCCACTTCCAGCACCTCGCCACCCTTGTGTGGCAAACGCAGGCTCGTAGTGTGCGCTTGATTCCAACGTTGGTAGTGTTCGAAGGACTGCGTGCGTCCATATCCCTCCGGATGTTTCTCCCGGTATTCCTGCCATAGCAACATCAGCGTGACACCCCGCCGCGACAGTTCCCGATGTACCTCCTCCCAGTTCGGTATCGGGCGTTCGGTTTGCAGCTTGTCTTCGCGATCTGGAAACAATTTCCGGTATAGCGCCTCTTCTCCCAACTCGTCTGGCACAGGCCACGCTACTCCAGCGGCTTGCGCCCGTTCCAGATAGTCGCCCACCGTGCTGTTGGAAACGCGACAGGCCCGGGCGATCGCCCGGTTGGATAAACCAACCCCATGTTTTAGTCTCAGAACTTCTCGTATCTTGCGCAAGGATAATCGCTCCTGGGTCATGACCTGCCTCCTCGTTGTGATGGCAGGCAGGATACCCGATGAAGTGGATTTTCCAGCGCTTTTTCTTCCCCAATTGACTGTGCGACATCGTCCGGATTCAGTGTGCGGCATGCTCCGGATTCGCTGTGCGACATGGACCGGATTCAGTGTGCGACTTCACCGGAATATGCAGGGTCACCTCTTTGAAGATATTTCAGTCTTATTTGCCGTTGACCAAGCCCAAGAGTTCAAATATGCTTCATTTGAACATGAGAAAACCACAAACAAAGGGCATGGACGCATTGAAGTGCGTGA